>ERZ842401.1046-NODE-1046-length-40515-cov-18.622096_pt1 | contig 40515 bp, 34 predicted proteins | sample MGYA00521270_ERZ842401 | MGnify/ENA primary metagenome ERZ842401 (study PRJEB31892, sample SAMEA3878208) | bioreactor metagenome | biome: Moose rumen | place: Sweden | collected 2011-10 | study: EMG produced TPA metagenomics assembly of the PRJEB12797 data set... | reverse complement strand
GATTAAATTGGTGCATTATTGATTATTCTATTATTTAACATAAACCGTAGCATCTTTCTGCTACTGAATAGCTTGCATTTTGTAGCATGTCGCAATATCCACATATTATATATAATGTACAATTATGTATGTTAGGGGATTTCCATACAGGTTTAGGGAAATCTCCCTTCTTTTTTAGGTATGTTCCTTTGGTTATGGGGTAAAAAATCTTTATCTTTGCACTGTGATAAATAACAAGAAGTAGAACATTTTAAATTTTACGGATATGAAGAAGATGATGATGATCGCGATGATGATGGTGATAACTATCTCCGCACAGGCAATGCCATACACACAGGCAAGAGACGAGGCTTTGTTCCTCAGTGACAAGATGGCATACGAGCTGGGACTCACAGAAGCTCAGTATGAGGCAGTCTATGAAATCAACCTTGACTACCTGCTCTCACTCAACGGCAGCACTGACATAAGAGGTATATGGTGGAACCGCCGCGACACCGACTTAAGGTATGTACTCACATCATGGCAGTATGAGAGATACATCACTCTGAGCTACTTCTATACTCCGGTATCATGGCGTTACAACACATGGGTAATGAATGTTTACACCCGCTACGCTGACCGTACCATATTCTACAAGGCCCGTCCAAAGGTATACGTAAGCTACAGAGGAGGCAACAACCACAGGGATTCCCATTTCTATGCCGGACGCAACATCACTAAGCCAACGAGCAGACCAAGCAACTGGATTGTAAAGGGAAATCCTGGTAACAACAGACATAATAATGACATAAACTGGCGCAGAAGCAACAATAACGGCAATTATAACCCCACCGGCAATGGCAATACTGACCGTACCAACCGTACTTTCGGCAACGGCAACCGTACGAATAACAACGGCTACAACACGAACAGTAATAGCAACCGCCCGGGAAACAACAACGGAAACCGTCCAAACACCAATACCGGTAGCGGACATTTCGGACACCGTTAATTAAGACGCAACTATGGTAACGATCCGACAAATTCTCCTGACGCTTGGCAGTATTATTACTACCGTAACAGCAACAGCACAGAATACATGGATGAGTGGACAACAGACCATCGCCCTCGAAGGGCGGTGGTCGTTTGCCATTGACAGAACCCATGACGGTGTGCTGCCCCACAAGTTCATTGACACAATTATCCTACCAGGCTCCATGCTTACCAACGACAAAGGCGATGAGACCTCTGCCAATACCCAATGGATATGCTCAATCTATGACTCCTCATATTATCATAACCCGGCAATGGAACGCTATCGCATGACTGGCAGGCTGAAAGTACCTTTCTTCCTTACTCCCCGTCGCCACTATGTAGGAAACGCATGGTACAGAAAGAGCGTGACAATACCACGTGAGTGGAGAAATCGTCAGGTTACCCTGTTTTTGGAACGTCCACATATAGAGACGACTATCTATGTAAACGGGAAGAAAGCCGGTCACCAGACATCACTGAGCGTGCCACACCAATATGACATTACGCCTTGGGTACGTTTCGGCAAGAAGAACGACATCACGATCCAGGTATATAATGGCATAGAGAACGTATGCGTTGGTCCAGACTCCCATAGTGTGACAGACCAGACACAAGGCGACTGGAACGGTATTGCCGGAAAAATAGCCCTTATCGCCTCACCACCAGTCAACCGTCTGAATGTCATCCCACATATATCCACCGCATCGGCAGATATCCTCATCAACGATACCATCATCCATATTTCTCTTCCACAACCGCTGCGTCTTTGGAGCGAACGGGATTCTTATCTATACACCGTTCCCGTGGCGTACAACGGTGACACCATTCCCGTGACCTTTGGCATGAGAGAGATAAAAGCCGGTAACGACCGTAACATTTACCTTAACGGGCAAGTTCTAAAACTACGCGGGACAGTAGGCAACTGCTGTTTCCCAGAGACAGGCTATCCCCCCACAGATGTGGAGTCATGGCTCCGCATTTTCAGAAAGTGCAAGGAATATGGTTTGAACCACATGCGTTTTCACAGCTATTGTCCTCCAGACGCAGCCTTCACCGCTGCCGACCAGGTAGGATTCTACTTACAGCCAGAGGGACCATCATGGCCGAATCATGGCATAAAGCTCCGCAAGGGCATGCCGATAGACACCTATCTGACAGAAGAATGCAAACGTATCATTGACCGTTACGGACATCATCCCTCTCTCTTGATGCTGGCTGCCGGAAACGAGCCAGCCGGAGACTGGGTGAGATGGGGTCAGGAGTTTGTACAAGAGATGCATACATATGACTCCTCACGAATCTACAGCACCGCCAGTGTCGGAGGAGGATGGGCATGGGATATCGGCTCAGAATACCATGTAAAAGGCGGTGCCCGTGGACTGGAATGGGATGACAAAGCCCCTCAGAGCACCGATGACTTTGCAGACAAGATGATTTATCCCCGCAACTTCAAACCTACGGAACAACAGCCTGTGAACATCCAGCCGTGCATTAGCCATGAAGTGGGACAATGGTGTGCCTTTCCTGACTTCAAGGAGATTCCATTATTTACTGGCGTCTACCAACCTGGCAATCTGGAGATTTTCCGTGACTTACTGGCTGACAATGGAATGTCTGACATGGCAGAGAAGTTTCTTCATGCCAGCGGCAAGCTACAGACACTGGCATACAAGTATGACATTGAGCGCAACCTGCGAACAAAAGACTATGCGGGATTCCAGTTACTGAGTCTCAACGACTACAGTGGACAAGGTACCGCCCTTGTCGGCACCCTCAACGTACACTGGCGTGAAAAAGGATATTGCACACCAAAGGAATGGAGAGAGTTCTGCTCAGAGAGAGTGCCCTTAGCCCGTCTGCCACGTTTCGTATACACAGACCTTGACACACTACATATAGGCACTGCGCTATATGATACCACACAAGAACCAATCACTATACTCACCTATGAGATAATGACAGGCAAGGATACACTAACAGCCGGCACATGCCATGTAGGGGACACCATCAACTTCGTACCTGGAAAACTGAGAAATCCCATACAAGTGACACTCATTATCCATGCCGGAACATCCAGCAACCACTACGATATGTGGATTTATCCTTCACAGCTCACGATGCCTGACACCTCAGACATATACATCTGTGACACACTGGACAGCAAGGCTCTGTCAGTCTTGGAGCAAGGTGGAAAAGTTCTAATCACTGCTGCGGGCAAGATACGATATGGCAATGACGTTGTCCACACATTCTTACCGGTTTTCTGGAACACCAGCTGGTTTAAGATGCGTCCGCCACACACAACAGGTTTATACATCCAGAACACACACCCTGTATTCTGCGACTTCCCTACCGATGACTGGCAGAACCTCAATTGGTGGGAGCTTGCCAACAAGACACAAGTAATGAATCTTTCCGGATTCCCAAAAGACTATCAGCCTGTGGTACAACCGATAGACACCTGGCATATTTCCAGAAAGCTGGGAATGCTCATTGAAGCAAAAATACTGAAAGGAAAGTTGCTGATGACCACTATAGACATCAGTAATGACCTTACGCACAGAGCCGTAGCAAGACAACTGCGCTATTCCATACTCCGCTATATGAGCTCTGCAACGTTTCAGCCTACCCTTGAGCTCCAGCCAGAAAGGGTAAGAGAACTATTTGAGCAAGAAGCACCGAAAGTGAACATGTTTACCAACAGCTCACCAGATGAGCTCAAACCAAAGCTCTATTAACGAAAGAGCAACTGTACATATTCAGTAAGATAAATGCGCCAGTTACGCCAGATGTGTCCACCCTCGGTCTCCATGTATGTATATGGGTATTTCTTAGAGTCGAGATATAAGCGTAGCGTTGCATTACTCTTATATAGGAAGTCAGTCTTTCCCATACCTATCCAGAAGAGCTTCGGGTGTTTGCTGAAGAGCTGATCAATCTTCTGCTCACGGTTCTCATAAACAGTCTCGACACCACCTTTTTGCCCCTTGTCTACCGCTGCGGAGAACAATCCGACATAGTCGAAGGTGTCAGGATTATTGATGGCAATAAACAGTGAGTGGAACCCACCCATGGAGAGTCCAGCTATAGCGCGATGAGCCTTGTCAGCTTTCACCCGGTAGTTTCTCTCCACAAACTTGATGACATCCGGGAATGCCGTCTCAAAATGACCATCCATGGTCTTTGGCAACATCATCGTAGGAACCTTCAATCCTTCAGCCGTCTCACCTGGTGCAGCCTCTTGTGAGATATTTCCGTTGGTCATCACTACAATCATCGGCAAAGCCTTCCCCTGGGCTATGAGGTTGTCGAGAATCTGTACCGCACGTCCCAACTCACTCCAGGCGTTTTCGTCACCGCCGACACCATGCAGAAGATACAACACAGGATAAGAATCGCTGCCACCCTCATAGCCGGCAGGAGTGTATACTGTACAGCGTCGTGTCAGTCCTGCAGTTGGACTGTCGTACCATACTTTGCTAACCGTGCCGTGAGGAACTGTCTGCACTTGATAGTTGTCGGCATGCTTCCCTCCGACTATAAACACATTAAAAAGGTTATTGATATCGCGAACTGTATAGACATTCAGCGGGTCATTGACCTTTACCCCGTCAATAATGATGTTATACATATACAACTCAGGCTTCAGAACCTCAGAGGTAAATGTCCAAAGACCATCAGAATCTTTCAGCATATCCGCAATACCGGTTGCCTCATAGTCACCCTGCGGTGTGGAGATTTTCTTAGGTGGCAGGAAGTCACCAGTAACCTGTACGGTATGAGCCTGTGGCGCCAAGACCCGAAACGTCACGGTCTTGTCGGCATTAACCTCAGGCGACACAAGTTGTGTTCCGTTTCCAAACGACAAATTCTGCTGTGCCTCAGCCGGTAACATTCCGACGACGCATAACAACAATACGGATAAGAAGTTTCTCAACATAGTTATTTCTGTTTAAATGATTCAATTGCAAATATAAACATTTTCTATTAATTAGGCATTCTTTTTTATGAAATCTTTCAACATATTGAAAAATAACCTATCTTTGCAAAATAAAAACCTCTACAACATGAAGACAACAAGAATCCTATTGGCTGTTGTATTGTTTATCATCAGCAAAACAGTCATTGCCGGCAACATGAGAGACAGCTTACTACAAGTGATTACTGGTGCAGCGATGCCAAAGAAAACCATAACCATCACAAAGGAAGGAGCCAAAGGAGACGGCAGACAAGACTGTAAGCCAGCCTTCGACCGTGCCATGCGCAAGGCTGCTAAAAGCGGTGGAGCACACATCATTGTACCAGCAGGAGACTATTTGATTAACGGTCCCATCCACTTAGTAAGCAACGTATGTTTGGAATTGCAGGAAGGAGCCACGCTACACTTCTCGTCCAATCCCGACTATTATCTGCCAGTGGTGAGAACCAGCTGGGAAGGTACGTTCCTACAGAACTATAGTCCTTTCATCTATGGCTACGGGCTGCATGATGTAAGCATCATCGGCAAAGGAACAATCGACGGTAATGCCGGAAACACCTTCTCCACATGGCGAAAGCAACAGAAAGAGAGCCAAATGCTCTCCAGACAACAGAACCATGACGAGACACCTGTCTCAGAACGCAACTACGGCAAGGGACACATGTTGCGCCCACACCTTATACAGCTTTTCAACTGCCGTAACATCACTATCTCTGAGATCTTCATCACCAATGCGCCGTTCTGGTGTATTCATCTCTTGCAGAGTGAGAATATCATCTGCAGAGGAATCCGCTATGATGCAAAACTTGTAAACAACGACGGCATTGACCCGGAGATGTCACGTAACATACTTATAGAGGACATACATTTCAATAATGGAGATGACAACATTGCCATCAAGAGCGGGCGTGACAACGACGGATGGGCAGCAAACACGCCATCGGAAAACATAATAATCCGCAACTGCCATTTCAAGGGATTGCATGCAATAGTGATGGGAAGCGAGATGTCAGCTGGAGTACAGAATGTATTTATTGACAGCTGCGACTATGCCGGTTATTGCAAACGCGGCATCTTCATCAAGACAAACCCCGACCGTGGTGGCTTCGTCCGAAATATAGAAGTAAGAAACTGTGTGTTTGACGAAGTGGAAGATCTTTACTATGTCACAAGCATGTATGCCGGCGAGGGTATGGACAACACTCATTTCTCAACTATCGAGAACCTATTGGTCGACGGTTTGAAATGCAAGAAGGTACGCAAAGCCGCATTGGTGCTACAAGGTACGGTCGCCAAGCCTATCCGCAATGTTTGCTTCAAGAATATCCAAGTGGATGAAGCCCCTAACGGAATTAGCTTCGACAACACAGAGAACGTTGTGATGAGTAACTGCCATATCGGAGGACAGGCTGGTGTGCCGTCACAGGTCAGCGCAAAAGATAATTTGTTCTCAAAGTAGCAGATCACTGGGTAATCATGAAAAAGCTCGTCTTCAGCAGGCTAAGCCCCACTTTAGACGAGCATTTTTCCAATTATAAAGATTAAGTCATTTCATGAAATCACCGATAAAGATTTACTTCACTATTTTTTTCTCTGTAACATTACCGTTCTTAACAACATACAGACCTGGCTGCAAACTCATAGCGTCGGCTGTTCCGGCATAGACAAGCTGTCCTGCTGTATTGAACACCTGTACGTTACCTGTAGCCTGAGCTTTATTGTCAATTGTCTGGATGCCAGTGTTAGCACCGTCACTGCAATCGTCACCGTCGACCCACAGACATGAGAAAGCGAGACGATCTTTGATTGTTGCCAGACGTGTAGCTGTACCTGTCTCAATATCTACCTCATAGAGAGCAGTGTCATACTTACCATTGGTACGCCATTCTGAGTCAGGGAGTGAAGCCCATGAGCCATAGCTGTTGATACCTTTGCCACTATTTACATATCCATTCCAATACATCTTATTAGGATTGCTCTTAGCAAAGCATGCAGCCTGACGGCGGTATTGTGAAGCATAGCCACATCCATGAGTGTATTTGTTAACCTGTTCCGTATAGGTCTCACCGGTCTCAGGATCCGTAGCCGCAACATCATTCGTCAACATAAGTCCAGTAGAGAGGTCAAACTCGCACAATGTCGCACCAGTAAGGTTACCGTTGATATCAACAAGTCTGCCGTCAGCATCTGTAGCGCTGCTGGAAGTACCGCCACTGGTCATAGCAAAGGCACGTCCCTCTGAGTTGATTGCGAATGTAACGAAATTATAGTAGTAGAGTCCATTTGTTATTGGAGTAATCTTCATTGTGTTAAGATCAATGGTGCAGATGCAATAACCTGCATCCACATCGCTTGACTCGCCATCCTGGTCAACGAAGAAGTCTGGATCATTAGTAAACTCCTCTGAGAGTTTCTGCTCTGTCAGATAGAACAAACCATAGACCTTTTCGTCAACAGGGTTGTAAGCCATACCTGCAGACTCAATGCACATATCCTTGCCAAACACCGTGGCATTATACATCTTACCAGTGCTTGCTTCCCAATGACGCGCGATAAACAACTCCTCATCAACAGTAGACTGCTCATCACGAGAGAATACTGTGGTGATTGTTCCGTTAATATAGCCTGCGCCTGAGTTGCCGTACATATTGGTCTGATTATTTACCAAAAGAGCTTTCTCTACGTCTGTGAACGTACCATTGCTATAGTAGTCAGAGATAGGATAGTTAAGATCCTGCACAGGAGTGCTCAAACTACTACCATCCCAAGTCATGTTATATACACCGAATTTGTTGGCGAAGATAGCCTTGCCCACACCTTCCGGATCCTGAGACGCAGGTAACCAACCAACATTCTTTGACTTGTTTTCAAGCTGATCGCCGTCATCATAACGATTATTGTTTGCGACACCTTTGATAACTACCTGTGCTGACACTGGCACACTCATCACAGCTGCCAACGTAACAATTGCTAATTTCATACTTTTCTTCATTGTTTTATTTCCCTTATTTATATTATTTAATTTCCACACAGATGTCTGCGGTGGCAGACTCATGATAAAAATGACATTTATTCATATTTTGTTTATTCCTCTCTCTTGTCGAATTGCAAAATTACAATAATTATATGTGGAAACAAAAACAAGGTTATATTATAACGACAAAAAGACGTTTTTTGCTGTTTTTAAAACAAATTTGTTGAATTTATATCGCAAAAGATTGCAATTTTAAGGAAAATAAGTACCTTTGCAAACGAACTCAAACCTATTCAAATTAAGCAAAAAGGCAAGAAACGGCAAATGAGACAAATAATATCCGTATTATTCATCATATCAGCATTCATAATAGGACAAAAAGCGTCAGCTGCCAACAAAGAAGTAACACTACAACAATTGTTGGAGAAATGCGAGCGTGAAAGAAGCCTGTCCAACTATGACTCCCTTGCCATTACCTCCAAACAACTGCTATCGCTCGCGCGCAATCATAATAATATACGGAGTGAGGCATACGGATTGTTTTACCAAGGACTCGCTCAACTGTTTTCGGGCAACGGACGACAGTCGACGAAAACATTCGAACAAGCACGGCAGCTTGCTGACAAGATAGGCAACGACTCACGTCCGTGGCGAGAGTCCGATAATTCATTGTCCATGAGTCTGTCGTCTGCGACGGCAGACTCCATCAACGCATTGGTGATGAACGCACTTGGCATATACCATGCCATGACAACCAACAACAATTTCGTGGCACAACAGTACTTTTTCAGAAGTCTGAGACTGGCAGAACAAGCAAAATACGAGCAGCTGAAAGGACGAATATACGGCAATCTGCTGATACTAACACAATCGGACAGGGACACTACGGGTCTCGATAACGCCATAAAAATATACAATTACGGCAAAAAGAACAATGACTATGAGCAGACGTACATGGGAGCTTACTATCTTGCTATGTACTATAACCTCCGGAATGACAACACTAAGGCAGAACGATACCTAAAGGAATCGCTCCAACTCCACAAGCAATATCAATATGATGACATCTCTGCCGCATATACACTTTATGCAAAGATAAAATGCGACCAGAAGGACTATCCTACAGCCATAACCTATGCTGAGGAAGCCGTAAAGCTTGCACAACAGTACAACCAGCCAGGACTACTACCTGACGCATACCTGCAATATGCCACGATACTGAATGCGAAAGGTAACTATCAGCAGTCTAACGAGATGGTCCTTAAGGCTCTTGAGACTTCGGAGAGCAACGACATAAGTAACAAGAAAGTAAGGTGCTATGAGCTGATGGGCATGAACTGCCGTATGCTTGGTCAGAGCGACAAGGCTATGGAATATATGGAAAAGGCATATCAGGGCATGGATACACTGAGCCGCATAAACATGGACCGCCTGATGCATGAGCGTTCCATCATGCTTGACGTAGAGCAAAAGGAACAGGAGGCAAAAGTAAGGCAGCAACAAATAGCAGACCAACGCAAACAGAACATCATATTAATCGTAGCACTTACCATTATGGCCGTGCTCCTTTCAGTCATCATAACCAGCTATCGCCGTCGTAACCGTCTATATAAAAGTATTGTATTACAGCACACCAAGGCTATAAACAAACAGAAAGACATGCAACGGCGCATAGACAAGCTGACTGAGACCTCAGACACAACACCATCACAACAACACTCGAAAGCTTTGTTCAATGATGAGGAGCGTATGCAGGAGCTATACGACCAAGCTTGTCACCTAATGGAGAAAGAACGTGTTTTCACCGATCCTCAGCTTAACAGAGAGCGGTTTGCGGAGATGCTCGGTACAAACCGCACTTACCTGTCGAAGATTCTGAAGGACAAAGGTGGCACCAACTACTTGCAGTTTGTAAACTCATACCGTATTAATGAGGCAGTACGCATATTATCCGACCGTGAGAATACCGACTTTCCTCTCAAGCAGATCTGGAGTGACCTGGGATTCAATTCGCCCGCAACCTTCTACAAGCTTTTCCAACAGACTGTAGGAATAACACCATCTGTATACAGAAAGCAATTCATTGAGATTAGTTAGAAATACAATGAATTAAAAACGGGTTAGAATAAATAGTATCGGCAAAACCTTTAACTGTCAACCTTCATCAGCAGAATACCCACTACAATCCAGAAGATCTCCCTTACACGGCATATAATACTTACAAAGATTCCCAATGCAGCCGACAACCCCAATGCGGCAATGGAAAGTACGAAACCACCCTCCTGAACGCCCAATTGCATTGGCAGGAAACCGATAAGATTAGCGAACAATGTCGTGAAGGCAACTATTAGTATTGAATGCAGGAAGGTGAGCGACAAGCCACTAAAGCCACCGCCATTATCAATACCAAAAAGTAACAACATAAACAAAACCTCTGTGCTTTGTACTATACGTGACAGATATTCCAAGAACAAACTTGAATAAAAAGCACGTTTATCCTGCGTATGTAGCGCAGCTATCTGATTATCTATATTATGCAGTTTCTCTGAATGCCTCTCAAGAAAACGGCTACTCCACCCTCTCAATCCAGGAATCTTCCCTATCCACTTGATGGCATTTACCACCAAACCATGGCGATAGCCCTTCGAGAACAGATAAAAAGCCACGAGGCAGAAAACAACAATGATACTGAGCGTTATGCCAATAGCTGGTGTTATGGGCATGTCACCAATAAGCACGAGAGCAAGATAGATAAATATTGATGAGAACCAAAACCAGAAATGAGCGAAAAAATGCATCATGGCATAAAGGATAACTGAAGAGGTGGCACGCTCCTGATCAATATCCTTTGAAAGCTCCATGATACGATATGGCTCACCACCTAAGCCACCTACGGGCGTTGCGTAGTTTAGCGCATATCCTGTAATCGTCAGCTTGTAAATACGCCAGAAACTAACATGCGTGCCTTGGCATACATTGCTTTTAATTATAGAAGACCAGGCAAAAGCATTGATGGCATAGACGAAGATCCATACACCTATAATGGGAACAAGCCAATAACCGGCAGTACAGAGATGATGCCACAACTCGATAAAGCTGACATCGAAGGTTAAAAGCATCACCACAATTGCAGCGACACCTAACAAAAAAAACAGGTTATTAAGTCTTTTCTTCGTCCACTTCATATTTGATCTGCGATTCTTTTGCAGAAACCCTCATGCCGACGATTAATATAGCATGTCAACAATCCCATTGCCACTATCTCAAAGAGGAAATTGCAGGCTGGTATATCCAAGAGACAAAAGAGGAACAGCCAGAAAGAACGGAAGTTGAAAGTAAGCAAGCCATTCCAAGGCATCAGTGACAAGGAGTTCTTATGAAACTCCTCACGTACGCTCTCAGGCATATTGTCTGTGCTACCAAACTTCTCACGCAACGTAGCCAAAAGGCGTTGGAACTGAGGAGTCACTTTCTCTTGCTTCTTTGTATAGTCGATATATGATTTCTGAAACACGCGCTCCACAAGACTTGTATCTGAAGTCATATTATCATAGATTTCTTGCTGGCGTACAGAGTTATCAAGCTCACTACCCTTCTCCCCTTTAAGGAAAAACAGGTGAATTTGTATGTAATAGTCTGCAAGACGCTGTTGACCTGCTAATCCCGCTATTCCGGAAATAAACCCTAATACCAGCACAATGGCAGTGGCAATAATAGTATTCTCCTGCGTATTACTGATACCAAGCCATCCAAACTCTATGTCATGGTGCATATAGAAACGATATACTATCCCGAAATAAATGGGAGTAAACCATGTGAAACCTGCCACACCGTCAAGAATACGTCCCAAGCGGCTCTTCTTCCCTGTCATACGTGCCAGTTGCCCATCGGTACAGTCGAGTATGTCTGCTATCATAAGCAACAGAATCGCTATCAGGTTATAAACTAATCCCAAAACACCATTATAATAAAAACAGCCCTGTGCGAAAAATATACAACTGGCTGCTCCAACAAACATCGAAAGGATGGTTACTGTATTGGGATGAACATCAAAATGTGCGAAAAAACGCGCCCATAGAAAACTGAAAGGGCGGATGACGTGAAAGTCCAACCAGTCTTCTGTCTCTGCAGACTTCAATGTTTTAAAATACTCCTCGTTCATAACAAACTCTATTTTCTAATTCTAATTATGTTTATCCACAAAACAACACGACTATTATGACTATCTCAACGCCTCTGGAATCAACTCACTTGCTCGCTGAAAATCTTCAGGCGTGTCCAGCTCATACGAGAAATACTCTGTGGTATCCACAACAATGAAAGTATAACCTTGTGGTATAATACGTTCAAAAGCCCTCTCATAGAAAATATCAACAAGACCTTCCTGAACAATCATTTTATCAAGTTCCTTGTATAGAGCGTTGCTGTAATCGGCATTTATCTTCTCTATACCTACCGACTCCCCTAAAGCATCTTCCGGATGACAAGTCTTACTTATCTCCACGATACGCATCCCAGAGTCTACCACAACCTTCATCTCCTCCTCGCCAAGTTCATGACGGTTTAATGCCAAGGCTGAACCTGGCTCACTGGCAATACGCACCACTGCAGCAGGATCACAAAGAATGTCACTATCCATAAGCAGGAAATCCTTTCCACGCACAACCTCACCTGCCATCCAAAGAGAGTATATGTTGTTGTTGTTCTCGTAGTCAGCATTATGTAAATACGTAAAGTTCAAAGGTTTACAATGACTTGATTCAACCATATCATTAGTATAGTTATCCAAGAAATCACGAATCATTTCGCTACGATATCCTGTGACAACTACAAAATCATGGATTCCTGCTTGACACATTGCATCAACGGTACGTTCCAACAATGTCCGACCGGCAATCTTAAGCAAGCATTTCGGGCAGTTATCTGTCAATGGACGCAAACGCTTTGCCATGCCTGCGGCGAGAATCACTCCTATCATAACGCTTCTATTTAAAGACCGGCTTCCTTAAAACATTTCAAGATTGTATCACAAACCGTCTGTGTCTGCTCCTTACGTCCCAACGTAATACGAAGACATGACTCCAACCCCTTATCAGTCATAAACTTTATCTTATAACTCTGAGCAGCCAGTGATTCCTGAAGAGACTCTTTTATCTCCGTAGGATACTTGATAAGAATAAAGTTGGCAACAGATTTGTAAACCTTAAAACCTGGGAGGTCACCCAATTCCTTCTTATACAACTGTCTTCCCCATTCCATCTCGTCAGCGACCTTACGATAATGTCCGTCACTATCAAGGGCTGCCAATGCCACTGCCTCTGAGAAGCGGTTGTATCCAAGGTATTTGTTTACATAGCTGATAAACTGGTCATGTCCTTGTCCGATGAAACCGAATCCTACTCGCAAGCCTGGCAATCCATAGAATTTTGACAAAGTACGCGACACTATCAAGTTGGAATATTTGTTTACCAACGGAGCAATATAATCGGTATCTGAAGTTATAAAGCTGGCATACGCCTCATCAATAAGAACCATCGTGTCTGACGGTATATTCTCCATGATACGTCCTATCTCCTCGGATGAAAGACCATTTCCTGTCGGATTGTTTGGTGATGCCAACAACAACATTCGCGGATGAACACGGTTAGTATACTCTATAACCTCATCTATGTCGTACGCAAACGTGTCGTCTTTCTCATGCAAAGGATACATCTCGAATGTACCTCCACACTCACTTGCCACTCTGTTGTAATACCACCATGAGAACTCTGGAATAAGAATTCTTTTATTGTCATCAAGCATGAGGAAATAATGTATGGCATTCTTCAGCATATCCTCACCGCCATAAGTTAAAAGAACCTGTTCTTCCGGTACATTGTAGATTTCACTTAAGCGGACTGAGATAACACTCTTCTTTCCCTGGTCATAAATACGAGTATAGAAACACAAATCTTTCGGATTGAAATTCTTTATTGCATCAACCACTTTCTGACTTGGCTCAAAGTTAAACTCGTTCCTGTCGAGATAATTCATTGTCTTGTCCATTTCTTATTACTATTTTGCATGCAAAGTTACAAATAAGAGATGAAAGAGCAAAAGAAATGCAAAAAAAATGTTTACTATCACTGTTTTATCAAGGACAATCAAGGACATTATGACAAAAACAATACTCTCACATCCATTCCCTTACCATTCTTATAATAGTCTGGCGGATGTTTCTGAGTGCCACATCCTTACGTATTGCCTCTTCCATTTCCATATTCTCCGGATTTATGCATTCCACTTTGGCAAAGCCGGCTTTTTGCAATTGTCTTATATCGCCTACCCTGCCAGCTATCAAGAAGACTGGAATACCTGGCGAGTGTTCTAATATACCTATTGGCAACTTTCCCATCAGTGTCTGACTGTCGGCAGAGCCTTCGCCTGTAATGACAAGGTCTGCATCTTTGACAATCTCATCGAAACCTATGGCGTCAAGTAACAGTTGTACTCCTGGTTTACATTCAGCTTTAAGATATTGCAAGAAAGCATAACCAACACCACCGGCAGCTCCGGCACCCTCACGCATAGAATAATCATATCCGAAGTGACGCGCCGAGATATCAGCAAACCTTCTGGCTCTCTCGTCCAATCGAAGTACCATTTCCGGTGTCGCACCTTTCTGGGGGGCAAATACACATGCGGCTCCATTCTCGCCGTAAAGCGGATTCTTCACGTCAGAAGCAACTGTAAACGTGACATCCTTAAACACATCAATGTCATTCCACACACCATGGTTCGCAAATGCGTCAACGAGCGCGCTGAGCATGCCGATTCCAGCATCACTCGTGGCACTGCCACCCAATCCAATGATGATATGCTTTACTCCTTTACGGATAGCATGCGCCACCAACTCACCTGTGCCATAGCTTGTAGCTGACAGCGGATTCCGCTCTTCCTCTTTCAGAAGATTTAATCCACTTGCCTGTGCCATCTCTATAACTGCGGTATCCCCTTTCAAAAGAAATTCCGCTGTAACAGGTCGCATCAAGGGGTCTTTCACCTTAACCTCTATCATCTCACCACCGACAGCTGCATGAAAAGCTTCCAGAAAGCCTTCACCTCCGTCACTGACAGGTATTTGTACTACCTTTGCATCAGGACATACACTATACACCCCCTCAGCTGCCGCATTGTTTGCTTCTTGCGAAGAAAGACACCCTTTAAACGAATCTACCGCCAATATTATTTTCATATTTTCCTTGTTAGACCATTATGTCAGATACCGCTATTATAATTGGCAATTCATAAATAATACCTTATCAGCATACAAAGATACAACTTTTGCCTTATTATCACTATTTTTACAAATAAAAAAATTACGACTGCATGCCCACTAAGTTACCTGCAAAAAAATAATTAGACAAAAAATCCGTGAAATATTTGGCAGTTCGCTGAAAAGATAGTACCTTTGCACTCGCTTAAAGACCAGAGGGTCATCTTGCAATGCAAGAAATGTAAAAAAATGCGCTTGTAGCTCAGTTGGTAGAGCATCTGACTCTTAATCAGAGGGTCCAGGGTTCGAGCCCCTGCAGGCGTACTTTTCTATAAGCAAACGATGCGCTTGTAGCTCAGTTGGTAGAGCATCTGACTCTTAATCAGAGGGTCCAGGGTTCGAGCCCCTGCAGGCGTACAAAGAAAGGAATGAGTCTTATGATTCATTCCTTTTTCGTTTTTCATAAATGATGATAGAGCTTATCTTATATAAAACGAGGCCCTGACGTCAATGGTTGTACGAGGATACATCAGGAAGTTATAGCCATCTCTCCGCATGAAGAAAAGCATGGTACGGAGCCTGTGACACCAGCCATGGCTGGTGTTGCCCTCCAAGAAACCATTGTAGTCTTCTTTACCAAAGTTGCCAAGGCGCAGTATCTCACGAAGCTGCATGCGTCCTATACGAGAGAGACTTCTATTATACAACGGAAACTCATTCTTCGGTAATCCAAGAAAGTTCACTAAGATGGTTCCCATGACTTGCCACTCACGCAACAAATGTGCCTGCCGGAGCAGAGGCTCCAGACGTTTTATGTCCACCTCTCCATGATGGCAATGGAGTATCATCATAAGGTCGCATAACTGCCGGAGACCAATGCCACTGTGCATGATATGATACCACAGATGATAGAACACATAAACCACATCGAGCATCAGCGAGGGCACGGTGATGTCATTGGCTGCAATGACAGCGGTACGGCAGTTTTGTGGGAGAAGCCCGTCTGTCAGCCACGGCTCCATTACTTTTACTGGAGTACACGGGATATGCGCTATTATCTGGCGGTGCAGCTCTACCTCAACGCCTTTCATCGCAAGGTTAATGTGTTTCTCGTCTTTGTCTTTATGAAACGTGTCATGGTCGGCAAATTGAGCAAGCATCTCACCGGCACGCTCAGCCTCACCACCAAGGTACAGGTCTATGTCGCCGGCCATGCGCAGCATAGGCTCTGGATAATAGCGGGCAACGCCCTGTCCTTTCACAAGCACAGGCGAGAAGCCTGCGCTACGTAGGATCCTAAAGACTTCACCGAGCACGTCGTTGACATGCTCATTGCCCTGAAGAGTACGGAACTTTGTAGCGAGACATGCCTGCTCTATACCCGACTCCACATTATTGCGCTCCAACCAACTGAGAATAGCTGATGCCACCAGTCCCTGTACCGATTGTTTTTCAGCAATCCGAAGAATGGTGTCCCAATCGGAAGAGGCAGACAACAATCCGTCATCTGTTTCTCCACTCCACAATGACATTCTCAGCAATGTGAGCACCTGTGCTTCCTCTGTCTTCAATGTTGATTCTGTTATGTAATAATGTACAAAGATACAAAGTTTCGAGTAAACGAGAGCAAAAAATCAAACAAAATTACGGAATGCGCCACAACGTCCCATCGTCCCAACGTCCCATTAAGGTACTCGTAAACAGAGATAAAGAGAGAGTTGAATTTTACTATATATAATATATAACTTATATATTATATATAGTAACCATATAATCTACCATAATCCCTCATCCTGCACCTGCTTAATGGGACGATGGGACGATGGGACAATGTGGCGCGAGATGCAAATACACATAAATCTTGCATATAGTGTACATGTGTCATCTACGAAGGGTAGAAGTGACATCTAAAAGGCGTAGATGTATCGTTTACGCTTTTCAGATGTTTTTGTTTAAATTTTCCGCTCGGTCGGATTTGCAATCCGACCGCATTGAGTCGGAAGTATTTGTAATGCTAAATAACAACTTTAATTGCGGGATTGCAAATCCTTATATTCATAACGGTTGGATTGCAAATCCAAGAACAATATTTGTCTCTCGGTGGGCGCATGGGAAGATTAATCTTTCTTTAGTGTCTCGGTGAAGTCTGACCATTCCTCCCGCGGTAACCACGAATGTCGCGCACTGACTTGCGGTACCAGTCAATGGCCTTCAATGCATTGACAGCATCAAAGAGATTTATCAGATTGTCGGCGTTGGTCATGTAAGTGCTGCCCTGAATCCAGTAGAAAACTCATGCTTTGCCAACGTGCGCTTTACCTCGTAGTACGCACCGTGGTAGGGATTGCCGTAGTGCTCTTCAAGGTCAGCGATTTTCATGTCGAAACTTAGTGCATACATAAGCTACATGGCAGGTTTGAATTGATATTCCTTGTCGAAATAGATTTCTCCACTGGGTGTTTCGACAGAAATCACCGTGCCAACGAAGGGGTTAGCCTCCACTTCAATCACCGTGCCTGTAGTCCAATCGCTCTTGTGCGTCACCTCGGGCGAAATCAGTACGTTGTCACCTGTCTTCATAACTAAAATACATATTCAAGTTGAATATTCAGATGCAAAGGTAATCATTTTTTTGCAAATTTGATGCGATTCGGGCGTTAAAAGTATAAAAATGGGACGGAAGTGTTGTAAAATTTGCAAATCCAACCGAGCGAGGGAAAGGATGCAATCAATTCTTCGCCGAGCGAAGCGGCAAAGCCGATTTATCTGCGTACAGGGCGAACAGACGGACCGAAGTTGCGGTAGCCGTATTCGTCCGCGTACACATTCCCACTATTGAAGAACAAATCGTAGGCATAGCCAGGGTTGCTCTCGTGGAGCGACGACGACCAGTAGTTGCCGTCCGAGGCAACGAAGAGGAAGTCGCAAACCAAGAGGAAGCCTGCGGCGGGAAGGATATTAGTTTTTCTTGCAATGACAATGTCTGCGGCAATAGCTGGTACCGTCGAAGCAATGCGTGCAGATACGTTCCTTTGGCAACCCTATGCTTTCGACCAGATTCTCAAGTTTACTGAACTTCAACGATGTCAGTCCCAGACGACGAGACATCTCCTCAACCATTCGTTTATATTCCGGTGAGTCTGTAGTCGCATATTTGTCAAGGTTCTTCTCGGCATCACCTTCGAAATCCTTGATTATGCGGCGTGTAATAAGCTCCATGTCGCTCTTAGAAGCAGTGAATCCGATAAACGGGCACCCATATACCAACGGAGGACATGATATACGGACATGCACTTCCTTGGCACCGTTCTCAAAGAATGTACGTACGTTGTCACGAAGCTGGGTACCGCGCACTATGGAGTCATCACAGAAGATTATGCGCTGGTCTTTCAGTATTGCCGGATTGGGGATAAGTTTCATCTTTGCGACCAAGTCACGGCGTGTCTGTGTACCCGGTGTAAACGAGCGAGGCCAAGTTGGGGTGTATTTAACTACCGCACGTTTATATGCGATATTATGACCTTCGGAATAACCAAGTGCCATTCCCACACCTGAGTCTGGGATACCACATACAAGGTCGGCCTCGGTATCGTCTTCTTCTCCCAGCATCTTTCCGTTACGCTCACGCACAGCCTCAGTGTTTATTCCCTCATAGTCGCTTGAAGGGAATCCATAATATACCCAAAGGAACGAACATATCTGGGAATCCTCAAAAGGTTGCTGAAGTACCTCCATGCTGTCGGAATGCAGACGTACAATCTCACCCGGTCCGAGGTCTCTAACTACCTTGTAATCGAGATTAGGGAAGCACGTGGTTTCACTTGTAGCTGCGTATGCGCCATCCTTACGACCTATCACGATGGGTGTACGTCCCAATGCGTCTCTGGCAGCAATGATACCATTTTCTGTCAGGATAAGCATTGAGCAAGAACCGTCAATCTTGTCATAAACCTTATTTATGCCATCAACAAACGACGTTCCCATATTAATGAGAAGAGCCACCAATTCCGTCTGATTGATTTTATTTGCCGACATCTCACTTAAGTGCATACGCTCAGCCAACAATTCGTCAGCTATCTCACGAAGATTATTGATTTTTGCTACTGTAACAACAGCATAGCGGCCTAAATGGGAATTGATTATTATCGGTTGAGGATCGGTGTCGCTGATTACTCCAACTCCTTGATTGCCAGCAAAAGAACTTAGTTCATCCTCGAAACGTGAACGGAAATAATTTCTTTCCAAGCTATGGATACTACGGCAGAACCCCTTATCCGGGTCAAATGTTACCATACCCGCACGCTTTGTACCTAAGTGTGAGTTATAGTCAGTTCCATAAAATAAGTCATTCACACAATCTTTTACCGAAATAGTTCCAAAAAAGCCACCCATTGTTTTGTCTATTGAAAAATTCAGGTGCAAAGGTAATGCAAACCGAAGACAATACAAAATAAATTTCACTATTTTTTTATTGTTGAGGTGCAACTTACCTTATATAAAGATAATGCAAAAAATTGATATTGCCAGTAAAATCTGAACAAAATTATCTCTGGTAATGAGATTTTTTATAAAAATCAGAAAAATGCCTCCTTCCCTTTGCATAATATTGCCATAATATAGAGAAAGGCTGAAGAGCGGAAATTGAATGACTGGCGACACTCGCCCGTTGTATGTCCAGCCTGTCTGCATAGAAATCCTTACGCCATCTGAGGAAATCCCTGCGCCCACGAAGTATTGCCTTAAACTCACCTATATTCCTATCTACGAAGAGGCACTTGCATGCGGCAATATAATCCAGGCAGCACCTCATGCGCATTACCCTATTCAGACGGCTATCTGGCAAGTTCTTATATAGCATCGTAAGATTATTCCTGAAGTTCAAATATGTTTTCATAGGATTATTCTTAGGAAGAGTTCCGCCACCGACATGATAGACCACACTGTCAGGGAAACAAAAAATCTTTCGCCCCCTATTATGAAGACGCCAGCACAAGTCAATCTCCTCAAAATGCGCAAAAAAGCGCCCATCTAACCCACCGACAGACCAATAGTCAGCACTACGTATAACCAAGCAAGCACCTGTTGCCCATAGCACCTCTGCCGCATTGTCGTATTGTCCATTGTCTGCCTCGACGGTCTCAAACACACGTCCCCGACAAAAAGGATAGCCATACTTATCTAGGAATCCGCCACAGGCTCCCGCATACTCAAAGGCTCCCTTGTCTGCCATCGACAAAAGTTTTGGCTGACAAGCGGCAATATCCTCATGAGCCTCCATCATCTCCACAAGAGGGGTGAGCCAATGATGTGTCACTTCAACGTCAGAGTTCAACAACACATAATACTTCGCATCGACTTGCCGCAATGCTTTATTATATCCCTCAGCAAACCCCCAGTTCTTAGATAATAATATAAGGTGTACATTAGGATGATGCTGCTTAACCCATTCCACGGAGTCATCTGTTGAGGCATTGTCTGCCACATATATGTCAGCATCACCTTGAGTGAAATTTATGACATTCGACAGATAACGCTCCAGCATGCTCCTGCCGTTCCAGTTTAATATTACAACCGCTATATTACTCATCGGTTACAAAGGTAAATAAAAAATTCGAGAATTAAGCAATAAGATTATCCTTATTATTTCATAAGAAGACAAAAAAAATAGATCTACAGGAACTGAATCATGCATTTTTTTGTACCTTTGCATCATCGAACAATAATCCCCACATTAATAAATTGGAATATGAAGAGAATAATAATCGCATTGATCGCATTGATTGGCATAACCACAGCCAATGCACAGCAAAACAGCCTGAAGGTGGTAGTGACGAGCGATGGTATGCTTGTAGGAAGATATATAAGACAAACCGCAACGACGTATATCGCCAACCCGGTAGACTGGGAAGAAGAAGTGCCGAAGAAAGGTCACCGGGTGGAGATCTGGACACCCGAGAAAGGCAAAGGGTTTGTTGCACGAAGAGATGGTGTCACAGGAAACCTCAACGTCAGGAGAGGTCCCTCAAAGAACACACAGATTGTAGCAGTCATTACCGAGGCAGACAGCAACAGGGACTACCCGGATAATGTTTTCGATTGCTTAGGCAAAACTAATGGCTGGTACAAGATACGGGTTAAGGGAAAGGTTGGCTACATACGCCAAGATTTAGTTAGTTGGGCTGCCTACTTTGCCGACTGATATTGTTTAATCTAAAGACAAATGACAATAAACTATAAAAGACGATTGCTATTATGTCTGGCAGCTATCATATTTACAATAGATATGACAGCACAGGCGTTGCATGAGAATACAGATGTCGTATTTCATCATCCGTGGTCTCACAAGCGAGTGGCGTATCTTGGTGACTCTCTTACCGACCCCAAGAACAATGGCTCTAAGAAAAAGTACTGGGGCTTCCTTGAAGAGTGGCTCGGCATAGAACCACTGGTATATGGTAGGAGTGGCTGGCAATGGAACGGTATGGTGAGACAAGCCGAGCAATTAAAGAAAGAACACGGTGACAGTGTTGATGCTATTATAATATTTGTTGGCACGAACGACTTCAATGCCGGTGTACCTATCGGTAAATGGTGGAATGAAACCGAGGAAGACGTTCTTGCCGCAGTGCATGCCCCTAAAGCTATTGTAAAGAGGAAGAAGCGTATTCCTGATACTAATGAGCATACTTTCCGTGGACGGATAAACCATGCCCTAGGCATGATAAAGCAACTCTACCCTACCAGACAGATTGTATTGCTTACACCTATTCATCGTGCCTTTGCTGCTTTTAGCGATAACAACATACAACCCACCGAAGAATATCAAAACAGTTGCGGTGAATACTTTGACGAATATGTCAAGTCTGTCAAGGAAGCTGGAAATATCTGGGCTGTCCCCGTTATAGACCTTAATTCCCTATCAGGTCTATTCCCACTGATGCATGAGCATGAGCAATACTTCCACGACGCAGAGAAAGATATGCTGCATCCCAACGATGCGGGACAGAGGCGAATTGCCCGCACACTTTATTATCAGCTCTCAGTGATTCCTGTTGAGTTGTAAACAGCAAAGTGATATTAGTTTAAGATTTAAGGAAAGAGAGACTAACTTTAAGCAATGATAGTTTGTATCGCAGAAAAGCCAAGTGTGGGAAGAGACATCGCACGTATTCTTGGAGCCACGACCGACCATAAAACCTATATGGAAGGAAATGGCTATCAAGTCACATGGACATTCGGACATCTGTGCGAGCTGAAGATGCCGGAAGACTATACCCCGATGTGGAAATCATGGAGCCTGTCATCATTACCGATGATTCCACAAAGGTTTGGTATCCGCCTGAAAGATGACCAAGGTATAAGAAACCAGTTTGCCACCATAGAAAAACTGATGCGGTCTGCCGATAGTATCGTGAATTGCGGTGATGCCGGTCAGGAAGGAGAACTGATACAACGCTGGGTCATGCAGAAAGCGAAAATCACATGTCCGGTAAGAAGACTTTGGATCTCCTCCATGACAGACGAAGCCATTCGTGAAGGATTCCAGAAGCTGAAAGACCAAAGCCAATACCAGCCATTATATCTTGCAGGACTGTCAAGGGCTATCGGAGACTGGCTACTTGGCATCAATGCCACACGCCTTTATAGCATAAAATATGGGGAACCGGGAAAGCCTTTAAGTGTGGGTAGAGTCCAAACCCCGACACTTGCACTTATTGTAAGCCGCCAGAAAGAAATCGATAATTTCAAGCCAGAGCCTTACTGGGTGCTGGCAACCATATATAGAGACACTACTTTCACTGCCACTCAAGGAAAATTCACAAGTAAGGAAGAAGGGGAAAAAGCTTTCTCATTGATTGCCGGCAAGCCCTTTACCATTATTGACGTACAGAAAAAGAATGGTACTGAAGCCCCGAAACAACTCTTCGACCTTACATCTCTTCAAGTAGAGTGCAACAAAAAATTCGGGCTCTCCGCAGAGATGACACTCAACTTGATACAGGCACTATATGAGAAGAAAATAACCACTTATCCGCGCGTAGATACTCAATTCCTTTCTGATGACATCTACAAGCAATGTCCACAGATAATGAACGGCTTATTTCAAATCTCATTTGCCGGAAAAGCTCCCTATAATGAGCTAATACGCCCACTTGGCGGCAAGCCGCTTAAGAAATCAAAGAAGGTATTCGACTCATCCAAGGTTACCGATCACCATGCTATTATCCCTACTGGTGTAATCCCAAAAGGACTGTCAGACTTGGAACGCAAGGTTTTTGACTTGGTGGCGTGCCGTTTCATTGCAGTATTCTATCCTGACTGCAAGTTCTCCACAACTACAGTATTGGGAGAGGTGAAAAGTGAGAAAGACGAAGCCATAGAGTTCAAAGCCACCGGTAAGGAGATTCTTGATCCTGGTTGGCGTGTAGTGTATGCAAAAGAACAAAATGAGGCTGAAGAGGAGGACTCTAAGAAGGAAGAGGAGGAACGCACACTTCCCACATTTGTAAAAGGAGAAAGTGGTGACCATGTTCCAACATTGACAGAGAAATGGACTACGCCACCGCCATATTACACAGAGGCTACTCTTCTGCGTGCAATGGAGACGGCTGGAAAATTTGTGGAAAACGAGGAGCTACGATCCGCATTAAAGGAAAACGGCATAGGAAGACCTTCCACTCGCGCCGCTATCATCGAGACTTTGTTTAAAAGACATTATATAAGGAAAGAACGTAAGCGTCTGATTGCCACGTCAACAGGTATAGAACTCATAGATATTATTCATGAGGAACTTCTAAAGAGCTGTGAGCTAACTGGTATATGGGAAAAGAAGCTTCGAGACATAGAGCACCAGAAATACGACGCGGGGCAATTCATCAATGAGCTTAAAGAACAAATCACACAGATAGTAAACGAGGTATTGGCTGATAACAGCAACCGCCATATTACAATGGCTGTGGAAACAAAAGAAAAAAGAGAACAAAAAGTCAGGGAAACAAAGAAAAAGGTTGCCAAAAAGAAATAATCAGTAACTTCTTGCGTTTATTTAATATGCAATATAAAATTAAACTCGTACTCATATTGTCAATATGCCTATGTATAAACTCATGTGGCGTTGACCGTAATATAAAGAAAGGTGAGAAATATCTTTCTTTAGGCGAGTACTTTGATGCCGCAGCTGAATTTAAAACGGCATACCAAAAAACGCCACCGAAGCAAAGGGCATCCCGGGGAAAGCTGGCAGCAAAAATGGCATATTGCTATGATCGTATAGCATCGTCACAACGGGCTGTTGCCGCAGAGCGTAATGCGATACGATACAAGCAAGACAGCCTTGACAGTCATCTGATTTTGGCTCGCAACCTAATGATAAACGGCAGTTACAAAGAGGCTGAAAAAGAATACCAGTTGATAATTGACTCAGCGACAATCTATGGGCAATCAGCAACTGTCAAAGAAGCGCGCCAAGGATTGAAAGCCGCACAAACGGCACCAGCTCAGAAAGCCAACGGCTCAAGGTATACGGTAAAAAAGATGGACCATTTCAACTCTCGGCGCTCTGACTACTCACCTATGTTTTTTGGAGACCAGAACGAGCAGCTATTCTGGACATCAACACGTAATGAGGCACAAGGTGACGAGATCAGTGGAATAACCGGAGTCAAGCCTGGAGATATATTCTATTGCGAGAAAGACGACAAAGGGAAGTGGGGTAAGCCACAGGAGATAAGTTCTGGTCTGAACACGGAGAACGACGAGGGCACACCCGCATTCTCTGTTGATGGCAGAGAGATGTACATAACACAATGCGTGGCTGACGCACAATATCCGAGATATGCGACAATAGCCGTAAGTAAACGTTCCGACGCCGCCTGGGGAAAGAGTTCAAAAGTCGAGATCTCACGTGATACCCTGTCAAGCTATGCCCATCCTGCGCTATCACCTGACGGCAACTGGCTTTATTTTGTAAGCGACATGCCAGGAGGAAAAGGCGGACTTGACATCTGGCGCATACGTATAACTGGTGGCGGTTTAGGAGGTGCCGAGAACATTGGCGAGCCTGTCAATACTCCTGGCGACGAGATGTTTCCGACGTTCCGTCCTAATGGTGACTTTTATTTCTCCTCTACAGGGCAGCCTGGAGGATATAGCGGACTGGGCGGCTTAGATATTTATATCGCAAAAGTAGGCAATGACCGTAAGTTCCACATAGAGCATCCTGGATATCCGCTTAACTCTCAGGGCGATGACTTCGGATGTACTTTTGAAGGTCCTCACAATCGTGGCTTCTTCTCCTCAAACCGTGGTGACGGCAAAGGATGGGACCATATATATTCCTTCGAGTGTCCCGAGATTGTACAGACGATAAAAGGATGGGTATATGAGATGGAAGGTTACGAGCTTCCTGCCGCACAAGTTTTCATGGTTGGCGATGACGGTACAAACCTTAAGCTTTCAGTAAAGGGTGACGGTTCCTTTGAACAAATTATTCAACCTGGAGTAAATTATATCCTTCTTGCCAATTGCAAAGGGTACTTGAATCACAAAGAAGAGCTGAAGGCTGACACTGTCAGTGAGTCTAAAGAGTACACACTACAGTTCCCTCTGGCAAGTATTCGTGTCCCCGTAATGATAGACAACATTTTCTACGATTTCAACAAAGCCACTCTGCGCCCGGAATCAGAGAAAGCACTTGACGAACTGGCAAAACTCCTTGAAGAGAACCCAAATGTCACTATTGAGCTAAGTGCCCATTGTGACTATAAAGGCTCTGCTGATTACAACAAGCGTCTGTCACAACGGCGTGCCGAGTCTGTATGTAATTATCTAATTGCCCATGGCATTGCCAGTGACCGTCTCTCACCTGTGGGATATGGAAAAGAGAAGCCTAAAACCATACGTAAGAAACTGACTGAGAAATATACTTGGCTGAAAGAGAACGACATTCTTACAGAGGAATTCATCAAAGGTCTTGACGCGGAGAAGCAAGAAATATGTAATCAGCTAAACCGCCGGACAGAGTTCATCGTGTTACGTACCACATACGGAATGTTCGACGAGAAAGGCAACTTGAAAAATCCTCCGAAACCGGTAAGTACAGAAAAACAAGAGTTAGACGAGGGAGAGTTTGACATGATAATTAATTAAGGACTTCGTTCTTCATTTTTTTTAACTTCCCTAACTTCCTAACTTCAAAAAAAAAAGTTAACTTTGCAAACAAAACAGGGAGTCGTACCGGGCAGATCGGGATACTCATCAAATAATACTGAAAACCGAGGGCAATTTTCTTGTTAATGGCGGGCCACATAAACTTCGTTAAAGAAGGTAAGCTGTAAAGCCGGTGGATTACAAAGACGGAAAATCCTCAAAACTTATACATAAGGAGTTTTCATCACATCGCGGTGCGGTTCCCTTTTAAACGCTTCGCTAATTGATAAATGATAAATGACAAATGACAATGAAAAAAGCTTTATCCTTTATCCACTATCATTTAGCGAAGCGTTATTATATCATTTATCAATTATTAATTAGCGAAGCGTTATATGTTTTCTGGTATCGTAGAGGAGATGGCACGGGTTACTGCCATTAAGAAGTATGGTGAGAATGTTGATTTCACACTTACATGTTCGTTTGTAAACGAACTTAAGATAGACCAAAGTATTGCTCATAATGGAGTTTGCCTTACCGTTGTAAGCATTGAAGATGATTGCTATACCGTTACGGCAATGAAAGAGACCCTTGACCGCTCTAACCTCGGAACGCTCGAGGTTGGCAGCCGTGTGAATGTTGAACGGTCAATGCTGATGAACGGACGATTGGATGGTCATATCGTGCAAGGTCACGTAGACGAAACCGCCCGTTGCATATCAATGGAAGATGCTGACGGCTCCACGTATTTCACTTTTGAATACCCTGAAAACAAGGAGATGGCGCTTCGCGGATATTTCACTGTAGACAAAGGCTCCATAACTGTCAACGGAGTATCACTCACTGTTTGTGAACCTACAACAAACACATTCAAGGTAGCTATCATACCATATACACGCGAGAACACGAACTTTGCAGACATTAATGTCGGAACTGTCGTAAATCTGGAGTTTGACATTCTTGGGAAATATATTGCACGCCTTCATGATTTCCAACGATGAAGACCAAAGAATATATATTCCTATTGGTTGAGTGGAAAAAAAGTATTCAATATTTAATTCAAAATAAAGTATGAGTAAGAATCGACTTACATGGATTGTCGTTTTGATTGCATGGATAGTTTCATTGGATGCTGCTCAAGCAAGGAAATGGACTTTATCTGACTGCATTAACTACGCATTACAGAACAATATCACATTGCAAAAGAAACGACTGACAAGACAATCAGCACATGAGGATATCCTACAGTCGAAAGCCGCACTGCTACCCTCGTTAGACGCATCAACAAGCCAGAATGTAGTATGGCGACCTTTCCCAGAGTCCGGGTCTGCCACCGTCACCAATGGCTACGTGCAATCAAGTATTGACAAAGTCTACTACAATGGCAGCTATGGTATAAACATGAACTGGACGATATGGAACGGTAAACGTAACAGGAACCAGATACTCTTAAACGAATTGACAGAGCAACAAGCGGAACTCGACTCTGCTATCACCGCAAACAGTATTCAGGAACAGATAGCACAACTCTACATTCAAATACTTTATTCTGCTGAAGCTATTAAAGTAAATGAGCAAAGCCTTGCAACGAGTAAGAAAAACGAAGAGCGGGGCAAGACCATGGTTGAGGTCGGCAAAATGAGCCGCGCTGATTTAGCTCAGCTCACTGCTCAACGTGCACAAGATGAGTACAATATCGTAGCTGGTGAAAGTAATCTCAGAAACTACAAACGTCAACTGAAACAGCTGTTGGAAATCACCGACGATGAAGAGTTTGACATTGTAACACCTGACATGACCGAAAAAGACGCTTTAGCCGAGATACCTGCACTTCAAACGGTATATCAGAAAGCCTTGGAGATTCGTCCTGAGATACAAAGCCAGAAATTAGCCATACAATCAAATGACATAAGTATTGCCATGGCGAAAGCGCAAGGCTTACCTACGATTGGTGTCAACTCAGGAATAGGAACAAATACAACAACCATGAGCGACACTGGATGGGGCAACCAGCTAAAAAGCAACCTCAACATGTCGGCTGGAGTTACGGTCTCAATCCCATTGCTTGACAACAGACAAAAGACAACAGCCATAAACAAAGCTCGTATCGCAAAGGAGAACAGCCAATTAGAGTTGAAGAGCCAACAGACACAATTATACTCCACTATTGAGAATTACTGGATACAGGCTGTTACTAACCAAAGCAAGTTCCGCTCTGCACTTATAAACACAAAGAGTCAACAAACAAGCTATGACATGTTAAGCGAGCAGTTCAGGCTTGGACTAAAAAACATCGTAGAACTTATGACTGGTAAGACTAACCTGCTCACAGCACAACAGAGTGAACTTGAGAGCAAGTATCTAACCTTATTAAATATCCAGATGCTAAAGTTCTATGAGGGAGGAACAATTAAATAAAAACAAAATAATCAACAAGAATATATGAAGAAGATTAGTAAAATATGGATTGGGGTTGCCGTATTAGCACTCGCGGCAATAGCCTTTTGGCTTTTTTCCGGCAAAAAGAACGTTGAGAAGATTTCTTTTGACACAGCCAAAGTAGAAGAGACAAATCTTGAGAACAGTGTTACTGCCACGGGAACGATAGAGGCTGTGACAAGTGTAACCGTTGGTACACAGGTGTCCGGTATAGTAAGCAAACTGTATGTAGACTATAACAGTGAGGTAAAACGAGGACAGGTAATCGCCGAACTCGACAAAACAAACCTTGTAAGCCAGCTGAACTCAGCTAAAGCCAGCCAACAGGCAGCAGAAGCAAACTTGCAAGGCGCCGTTGCCAGCCTCAACTACCAACAGTCGAACTACATCCGCTACACTACCCTTTTCCAGAAAGGTCTTATTAGCGCCGACGAATATGAGACTGCACGAATGACCTACCAGCAGGCAAAGGAGAGCGTTGCCAACCAACGCCAGCTTGTGGCTTCGGCAAAGGAAGAGGTTCAACGTGCCCAGACAAATCTCGGCTATGCCACAATCACATCTCCTATTGATGGCGTCGTAATCTCAAAGAGTGTTGAAGAAGGTCAGACGGTAGCGGCAAGCTTCAGTACACCGGAGTTATTCACCATCGCCAAGGATCTTACAAATATGCAGGTAATAGCCAATGTTGATGAGGCTGACATCGGTAGTGTAAAGAATGGAGAGAGGGTGACATTTACTGTTGACGCTTATCCTGACGATGTGTTCACGGGAAGCGTAAAGCAAGTGCGTCTGGAAGCTACAACAACTAATAATGTCGTCACATACCAGGTTGTCATCTCTGCTCCGAATGGCGACCTGAAACTGAAGCCTGGGCTGACAGCTAACGTAACAATATACACAGCCGAGAAGCAAGGCGTGCTATCCGTACCAAGCAAGGCTCTTCGCTTCACACCGACAAAAGAGACTGTTGGTAAGGAATGGAAGATACAGGACGTAAATGCCAAGAATAAGGTATGGACTATCGAAGCCAACAACACCCTGAAGGCTCACAAGCTGAGCATTGGCATGAGTGACGGCACACACACGCAGGTGCTCAGTGGCATCTCTGCCGGCAAACAGGTTATCACCGACATCAAGGTATCGAAAGACAACGAAGAAGAACAGAAAGAGACTATGCAAAGTCCATTCGCGCCAGGTCCTAAAAGAAAAGATAAGAAGTAATAGAAGCCATGGTCAAAGACAAAAAAGAAGGAATGAGAGACAATGACAAAAGAAAGGTTGTCATTGAGCTTGATCAGGTAAAGCGCGACTTCACTGTTGGTGAGGAAGTCGTTCATGCCCTTCGTGGTGTCTCTTTCAAAATCTATGAAGGCGAGTTTGTTACTATTATGGGAAAATCAGGATCGGGCAAGTCTACTCTCCTAAATCAGCTCGGATGCCTTGACACACCATCAAGTGGCGAATATTACCTTGACGGTGTCAGCGTCAGGACAATGTCCAAGTCACAGCGTGCCATACTCAGAAACCGTAAGATCGGATTCATCTTCCAGAATTACAATCTCCTTCCTAAGACAACAAGTGTTGAGAATGTAGAGCTTCCGTTGATGTACAATTCTGAAATAGGAGCGGAAGAACGACGGCAAAGAGCTATAGAAGCATTGAAAGCGGTAGGATTGGGAGAGCGTTTGAGTCACAAGTCAAACCAGATGTCGGGAGGTCAGATGCAGCGTGTCGCCATCGCCCGGGCTTTGGTAAACAATCCGGCTGTAATCTTAGCAGATGAGGCTACTGGAAATCTTGACACACGTACCTCGTTCGAGATTCTCGTACTCTTCCAAAAGCTTCATTCTGAGGGACGTACCATCATCTTTGTTACTCATAACCCTGACATTGCAAACTATTCATCCCGCAATATTCAGTTGAGGGACGGACGGGTCATCAGTGATGAATACAACAACAATATCTTATCTGCAGCAGAAGGACTTGCTGCCTTACCCCAAAATACTGACGAATAGTTATGAATTTCACAAACCTCTTCAAAATAGCCTTACGTGCAATTGCAGCTAATAAGACACGCTCGTTTCTTACCGCACTCGGCATTATAATTGGTATTGCATCGGTTATCACAATGCTTGCCATTGGTCAGGGAACCACGCAAAGCATACAATCGAACATCTCTGAGATGGGTTCCAATATGATAATGATTTCTCCTGGAGCAGACCGTCGTGGTGGTGTTCAGCAAGACGCATCGTCAATGGAGACTCTCAAGATGACCGACTATGAGGCTTTAAAGAATGAATGCAAGTATATAAAGGCTATTACCCCAACAGTGTCCGCATCGGGACAGTTTATCTATGGTAATGAGAACACACCTTCTTCTTTGACAGGCGCTAATCAGGATTATCTGGAGATCCGCCAGTTAAAGGTGGCTGACGGAGAGATCTTCTCCGATACAGACATCAAGACTAATGCCAAGGTGTGCCTTTTGGGACAGACCGTCGTCGACAACCTTTTCCCTGACGGCAGCGACCCTATCGGGAAAGTAATACGTTTCAAGTCAATACCTTTCCGTGTGATTGGCGTAATGCAGAAGAAAGGATATAACTCTATGGGTATGGACCAGGATAACTATGTTTTGGCACCATATACCACCGTAATGAAACGTATCCTCGCCCAAAACTATCTATCTCAGATTATTGCCTCTGCGGTAACAGAAGGTGTTACTGAGCAAGCCACGGCTGAGATGACCGCCATTCTTCGCAGGACGCATAAGCTGAAGGATGCGACAGAGATGTCAGAAGGTGACAGTGACGATTTCAATATCCGGTCACAGGAGGAATTATCAAATATGATGAACTCCACCACTCAGATGCTGACAATACTTTTGGGATGTGTGGCAGGTATCTCGTTAATTGTCGGTGGCATCGGAATTATGAACATTATGTATGTAAGCGTCACAGAACGCACACGTGAGATCGGTCTTCGCATGTCTGTCGGAGCACGTGGTGTGGATATTCTAAATCAGTTCCTTATCGAGGCTATCATGCTAAGCGTCACTGGTGGTGTTATTGGAGTGCTATTAGGTCTTGGGGCGTCTTATGCCATACAAGCATTTGCACATTGGCCTGCCGTTGTACAGCCCTGGACTATTGTCATGTCATTTGCGGTCTGTACTCTTACAGGAGTATTCTTCGGTTGGTATCCGGCTAAGAAAGCTGCGAAGTTAGATCCAATTGAGGCTATCAGATATGAATAACGCTCATTTCCTGACAGCCTGAAAGATTTTAACCTAACAAGTCTTGTGGGGTTTCTGCAAAGAAAGTGGCACCATGTTCTTCAAGAAATGCTTTGTCACGGAATCCCCACAGGACACTGATACATGGCAAACCACTATTTTTTGCGGTAAGTATATCCACTTCACTGTCACCAACATAGACTGCATTATCCCGGACTACATCCAGTTGTCTGAAAGCTTCCAGAATAGTATCTGGCGCAGGCTTACGCTTAATACCCTCAGACTCATGTTCCCCGATAGCTACATCTATTATGTCATGAAAGAAATAACGGGCAAGCTCCTGCGTGGCAGTATAGAACTTATTACTGACAATCGCAATATTCTTCCCTCTTGCCCGAAGACTCCTAAGCATATCTGTAATACCAGGAAAAGGACGAGTCTCATCAAGACTATGCTCAAGATAATATGAGCGGAAATCAGCAAGTGTCGCCTCTGTTACCTTTGGGGATGTTCCATCGGGAACAGAGCTTTCTATTAAACGTACGACACCATTGCCTAAAAAACTTCTTATCTCATCCTTGGTCCTCAACGGCAGACCGTTTTTTGCCAACGCATGATTAACACTCTTCGCTAAATCCGAAAGAGTGTCGAGAAGCGTTCCGTCAAGATCAAAGATATATGTATCGTATGCTTTCATCAAACGTCATTTCTAACAAGTCTAAACGTGTCTTTTACTACGGACAACCATCTGACGCAGCTTATCATTATATTGGTTGGCTTCCATCAATTGCTCAAGCGTTATCGACATACGGTATTTCCACTGATTATAGCTGTCGTACGGTGCGTTGATACGCTCCGCCTGTATTTGCTCTGAACGGAGCTGGTTGTCCATTGCCAACCAGTCCTGAAGGCTCAGGACACATAACATTGACGGAGAATAAAGGTGCCGTGCGATAATCTCTTCCGCAAGATGTGCCGGGAGATGCCTTGGAGCCTTACCCTCCTTCTGCAACATTGTCGTATAATAGCGTTGAACTCTGCCCCTGTCTTCTTCCCACCATAATCTTAATGGTGCCATATCATGAGTGCTGATTGTGGCGACACTACGATAAGGATTGCTTTCCAGATGCGTAAACTCATAAACAGAGTCCTTTGGCATAACCTGTATCTCAAGTGAGAGTATTCTCAAAGCATCCATTAAAGAAGCCACTCCATGCGGCAATAATCCCATGTCTTCTCCACATATCAGCATGCGTGTCTTGCCAAGAATTGAAGAGAGTACTTTCCGTGCATTCTCGGTCCAATAGCCGTCATGTCTCTCATAATAATAGTTATTATACAAGCGCATGAAAGCGTCTTTTTCCTCACTGCTGAGAATCTGATAGACAGGCTCCTTGAACACATCAAACCGTGGCAGATACATTCCTCTATGACATGGGTCTTCCAAGAAGAGCACCTGAGAGCATAGCCGGTAAAGGCCATCACGAATCCAGATGCTGCTCTCATCGTTCTTTTCTTTAAAGTAGTCACGTATCTTCACCTGAGTGTTGAAATTCTCCATAAGGGAATACATGCCATATTGCTGTTTAACAAGGAAATGCTCACGCACATATGACGCATGCACTCCGAAGAATTTCTCCAGCATATTGTCGTTGATAAACGGATGTGTGAAAAGCTCCTTCCTGAATACCAGTCCATACGAGCCCATCTCTTCCTCACTGATAGGTAGTGAAGGATAGAAATGTCCCATTACTGGCGACAAAGAGCCTACAGGAATCTCCCATACACGGAAGAATGAGACAATATGGTCAAAGCGTACCGCATCGAAGAACTGCTCCATGTATTCCAGTCTCTGCTGAAACCACAGCTGCACTTCCTCATCATCATATCTTACTGGAGGGAATCCCCAGTTCTGTCCTCCGTCCGTGGCGGAGGACAGGTAAAACATTGTCTGATGGACTGCTGCCGCTGACGACTGTCCCATTGGTCCTTGACTTGATGGTGGTGTCCCTAATTGCATGTCCATTCTAAAGAAAGAAGGATGCTGCCATGTCTCAACACTATCGCGGTATACGCTTACCGGAAGGTCACCTTTGACGGCAATACCTTTTGAATGGGCATACTGCACCGTTTCTGTCAGTTGCTTATGCAGATAGTATTGTACAAACCATATTTTCCTTATCTCGTCACGTAATGGAGACCCATTAGCAACCAGCTGTGTTGGAATTTTATCGCTGTACTCGGCATATTGCTTCCATTGACGGAAATCTGAGGTGTTGAATTTATCACGCAAGGCACAGAATGCGGAATAAGGCTTAAGCCAATCACCATTCTTTTCCATAAAATCCTTAAAGGATTGTGATGCTAACAGCTCCTCACCCTGCTCCTCAAAAGCTTTTGATATATAATCTGACTTGACACGGTCTACAGCCATGTAGTCCGAGTAGTCAAGAGCATTGAGCTCTCTTCTTTGACGACTGAATGTGTTCATCTCCTGCTTGTTTCTCAAAGCAGGCATCTGTTCCAAGTCCAGATAATGGGGATGAAAGGCAAAAGCAGAGATACAATTATACGGATGGGAGTCTGTCCATCCATGGACCGTGGTCGTATCTTGTATCGGCAGAATCTGTATAATACCTAATCCTGTCTTCTCTGCCCAGTCGACAAGTCGCCTCAGGTCACCGAAATCACCGACTCCGAAAGAATGCTCAGAACGAAGTGAGAACACGGGTATTGCGACACCCGCGGCTTTCCATGTGGTCTCTTTTACCCTGAGAACCTCACCATATAGCACTGCGACCTGCCCGTCGTTCATACGGGGTTCGCCATTCTCGTTATATATCTCAACGATGCGGTTGTCGCCTTCCTCCCATGTTTTCAAGGTATTGGTCTTCTCATCGACAATCACATATTTATATTCTATGGGAAGTGACACATGCTCCACATTTACAGACAAGATCCAATCGTAGTCGCCCATTGGCGTCATCTTCAAGAACCGGGAGGGGTTCCAATCGCCTAATGACGGATGATTGCCGCATAGAGCCAACGTTTCTCCATCAGAGAGCTGTGGTGCTGAGACTCTGAAGATTACCGTTTTCCTATAAAGAGGCGTCTTAACATCGACGTTGGCGTTGACGTTAACTTTGCTCGTCTGTCTGAAAGCGCGTGTATAAAGATGGTATTGCAATGGGACATCGCGCCATTTGTCAAGAAAGAGATAGTCCTTTGTACTGTCAAAAGGATACTCCCTGGGAATCATATTCCACTCACGCCGGAGACACGTATCATCATTCTCTACCTGATAATAATATGAGAACGATATTATAGGATGCTGCCTTGACTCCATAACGGCTGTCTCCATAAACCAATGCTCACCATCGTCTGTACGCATAGGTAGATGATACGAGCGTTCACGCCCGTCCATGCTTTTATATTTTATTACAACAAACAGGTTCTCCCCCCATGCCGTTGTGTAATGAATGTTGAATTTCAGTTTCATGGTTACATGTTTTTAGTTATGGGTTATGGGGCTTGAGTTTGGCTATAATTAAACTCTATCTCAACCTCATAGACAACTTGCCGTTACGCCACACCTTCATCTCTACGACATAACACGTAGAGGCATCCGGTATCCCTACGATAGCGTCGAAATATGCCCCTATGGAGTCGGCATGGCTGTAAACGACATCCCTCAAGATTGAATGGCTCATAAACTCAAAAGGCACAAATTTGGAGAAATCACTCTTATGAAACTCCCGGGACAGCACCTCTACGGAACCGAGTCTCACCTTCACCCTTGCGATATTATCAAGGTACAGGTTGTCTACCTCTACACCCTCGTCAGTGTAATTTGACTTTATTATACGATCAGATGTCGGCTCTATATGTATGGAACACTCATACCGCACATCCCCTACTATACCTACAGTATCGGTGTCATATATCCTTAAGATATTCAATGCATATGAACGGTTCTTATAAAAGGATGGCTTGGCTGACAGGTCCTCACTCTTAATCAGCTTAACCTCCTCACCCATTTGGTTTATAAACTTAAAGAGATGCTCTGCCTGCTTCACAATCTTATAGCGTACAAGATGACTGCTCTCTAAATAAAGGCTATCCTTGTATATCCAGAACTTTGCAGACATACTCGTTGTGTCGGGAAAGAGGATGCTGTCGTTCTTTACAAACCAGACAGGCGTCTCCTCATCCTCGCCCAGCCAAATGCCTTGAAGCATCTGTTTCGCATCTTTATCCTCATTCTCCAATGACTTACGCACATCATTCTGATATCCGCAAGCCACGAGGAAAAGTACGGACAGGAAATATAACAACTTTATCTTCATCAATCAAATAGCTCTGCTTCCTCAAGCGACGATGCCTTCAGGTCTTTGTCACTGGTAAGGACGTCCTCCTTGTTTATCGGCCATTCTATGCCGATGGTCTCATCGTTCCAACGTATTCCTGCCTCCTGTTGAGGAGCATACACATTGTCTACCTTATAAGTAAATACAGCCTCATCACTCAGCACAAGGAACCCGTGGGCAAATCCTCTCGGAATAAACAGCTGCCGCTTGTTCTCATCACTAAGCTCCACGGCAACATACTTGCCGAAGGTAGGTGAGCTTCTGCGGATATCTACCGCCACATCAAGCACCTTACCTCTGATTACACGTACAAGTTTTGCCTGTGAGAACTCTCCCTTCTGATAATGAAGCCCGCGCAAAACCCCATAGCTTGACTTTGACTCATTGTCTTGGATAAATGAGACGTGATAACCTACATTGTCATCAAACTCCTGCTGCTTCCATGCCTCAAAGAAATATCCACGGGCATCACAGAATACTCTCGGTTCAATAATCCAGACACCTTCAATGCCTGTCTTTATATATTCCATCTTTATATTTATATTTAAGTTATGCAGCAAAGGTACAAAAAAAAGAAGGAATAAAAACACCTATGATGACTTTTTTATCTTATTAACATAAAAGATGAGAAACAAACTTGGCACTTTCAGAAAAAACATATAATTTTGCAGACGTGATTGAACTGGAAAGACATATTGAGATTCTATTATTAGGCAATGATTGCGTGGTCGTACCGGAATTAGGCGGCTTTGTGGCACATCATGCAAGTGCGCGATATGACAGGGAGAGCGGGATCTTTCTTCCTCCATACCGCACAATCGGGTTCAACCCTCAACTAAAGATGAACGACTCTTTGCTCGTTCAGTCTTACGTCGAAGCTTATGACATAAGCTATCCTGAAGCGCTAAGGAAACTCGAGAAAGACGTGGCACAGCTGCGCCACACTTTGGACTCCGAAGGACGTTACTACCTTAACGGCATAGGAGAATTATTTACTAACGACCAAGGTAAGTTAGAGTTCTCACCATGTGAGGCTGGAGTGCTGACACCACGGTTCTACGGCTTAGGAAGCTTTGAGATGCCAACACTTACAAAGAGCATTAGAAAAGCAAAAGAAGCTCAGATTTATGATTTTACCGAAAGTGCCGGCAAAACCGAGACATCCGGACACAAATCACGCATTGTATATATTGATGCCGAGAAAGATACAGGTTACAAGATGCTTAACATTCGTTTGAATGCTTTGCGCAATGCGGCAGTTGCAGCCGTAATCTTTGTAGCTGTCTTCCTTATGGTCTCTCCTAACGGACACCTCAAGAATGGCTTAGCCGAGCGACAAGTCAGAAGTGGCATATTATATAATATGTTTAACATTGACAAAGCTGAGGGTACAAAAGATAAGAAAGCCACAATGCCGGAAAGGAAAACCACAGAGGCGAAGAAATTCATAACGGTAAAAAAGACAAAGAAAATTGAAGACAACAAGCCTTATTGGGCTATTGTATTATGCAGCCATGTGCCGATGAAGAACGCACAAAGCTATGCCTCAATGTTGGAGAATGAAGGCATTAAAGGCTTAGAGATTGCCGGAACGGAAAGCTCTGCGAAAGTTCTTTACGGAAGATACCCGACAGAGGCTGAGGCTTATGAGGCTCTAAGGCAACACCATGGCAACCTCCGCTTTAAGCAGGGATGGGTGCTTGGTATTGAGAAGTAATAGTTGAAAAGGATTGTTAACGCTGTCGTTAGCGACATTAGCCATTTATTATGAAAAGAGTCAGATGCCCCAAATGTGATCATTTCATTTTGTTTGACGAATCACAATATCAGGAGGGACAGTCACTTGTCTTTCAATGTCCTGAATGTAATAAGCAATTCGGCATACGTTTAGGTACAAGCAAACTTTTCGGGAAAAACCAGAAAGCAGCCAACCAATATGCTGATAACAATACCACTCAGTCTACAGATATGCCTGAACAGGAAAACACACAGGAAGAGAACTTCGGGGCAATCGTCGTAATCGAGAATGTTTTCCACTTCAAGCAAGTCATACCACTACATCTCGGAGACAATGTCATCGGACGCTACCAGAAAGGCAACAATATCAATTGCCCGATAGAGACTGTCGACCCAAGCGTTGACATGACACACTGCACCATCAACGTCAGCAGGGACAAACATGGTAATCTCAAATATGTACTACGCGACGGACCGAGCAATACGGGCACATTCGTCAACAATGAGATTCTTGGAGACCGTGAGAGGCGTGTAATTGAGAATGGCACTCTCTTCACCATCGGAGCCACGAGTGTTATTCTGAAAACCATAGAGGATGAATAAATGACAAACAGGATTATCCTTTCCATCATAACACTCACTTTTACCGTAGCTGTAAGCGCACAGCGAAAAGGTGTCATCATCAGTGCGGAGAATGGCTTGCCTGTACGTGACGTCGTAATATACACAAACAACAATGAGACCGTCACCACAAACTGGCTTGGAGAGTTCTTTATCCCTTTCAAAGCGAAGAGCTTCACCACTTCACACGGAAAATACCTGCCTATCACCGTCGACATCGACGAGATGACCGACACCATACACATCTTGCCACGCATGCACTCGCTTGGTGAGGTCATTGTCTGGGGAAAGAAACCGGAACTCATGGGTGGCTCACCCATCATAAAAAAAGAGGACGCTAAATTAGCCGCACCGCATACCTCTGGCTTCACCTTCGACTTCTTCAGTCTTTTCCAGCGCCCGAAGATGAGTCGCAAATTGCGGGAAAAACATAAAGAAATTATCGAGAACTATTAAAAGAAAAACAAGCTTTTCTTTTGTATTGTCCTCATTTAATCGTACCTTTGCGGCAAATTAAGATTGAACAATATGAAACCAAGCGCAATACTTCTCCTGCATTGTCAGGATCAACCAGGCATCATCTCTGAAATAACGAAATTCATAACAGACAACAAAGGCAACATCATATACCTTGACCAATATGTTGACAGGGAAGATGGGATGTTTTTCATGCGAATAGAATGGGAACTGAATGACTTCATGATACCGCGCGAGAAGATTAACGACTATCTTGATACTCTCTATTCACAACGCTACGGACTCACGTTCCGCCTGTATTTCAGCGACGAACGCCCGCGCATGGCAATCTTTGTGTCAAAGATGAGTCACTGCCTTTATGATCTTCTGGCACGCTGGAAAGCGGGAGAGTTCAACTGCGACATACCTTGCATCATCAGCAATCATGAAGACCTGAGATATGTTGCACTACAATTTGGTATTCCATATTATGTCTGGAGAATCAACAAAGATCACTCAAACAAGGCTGAGGTGGAAGCTGAGGAGATGAGACTTCTCCAGGAGAAAAACGTCACTTTTATCGTCCTGGCTCGTTACATGCAGATTATCTCCGACGAGATGATTGCGCAATATCCACATCACATCATTAATATCCACCACTCTTTCCTGCCAGCATTCGTCGGCGCAAAGCCTTATCACCAGGCATGGGAAAGAGGCGTGAAGATTATTGGTGCCACAAGCCACTATGTAACCGCTGAGCTTGATGCCGGTCCTATCATTGAGCAGGACGTGGCACGCATCACCCATAAAGACACACCGGAAAGCCTTGTCCTCAAGGGGAAAGACTTGGAGAAGATAGTTCTCTCACGCGCGGTCTCTAAACATATAGAACGTAAAATCCTTACATATAAGAACAAGACTGTTATCTTCAGCTGATGCCAATGCGATAGCAGTACTTTACACAATGTGCAACGCACTTGCTAAAAACTAATTTTTAAAAAACGTATTTTTGCGTCACGCGTCACACTTTGTGTGTAAAGATGAAAGGTGATCTTTAGTTTGCTTCGCAAAGCGAGCAAACTCGATTACCAGCCGTAAGGCTGCCGAAAAAAGAAACCCGTCACACTTGCGTCACAGGCTTCTCTTGCTTTGTAAATACTTGATAATCAAGGGGTATTTTATCTTAAAATGGTCGATTTTGCTTAAAAATGGGATTTTCAGGTGCGTTGCAAGTGCGTCACACCGCATTTTTAGCGTGTCTCGGTGACGCAAATGCGACACGATACC
>ERZ842401.1045-NODE-1045-length-40534-cov-7.356185_pt1 | contig 40534 bp, 29 predicted proteins | sample MGYA00521270_ERZ842401 | MGnify/ENA primary metagenome ERZ842401 (study PRJEB31892, sample SAMEA3878208) | bioreactor metagenome | biome: Moose rumen | place: Sweden | collected 2011-10 | study: EMG produced TPA metagenomics assembly of the PRJEB12797 data set... | reverse complement strand
AAGAAAACAATAAATACAATAAGCACAATAATGCTAAAAGCCAGCTAATTGTGCTTATTGTATTTATTGTTTTCCTATTATAAGAGTTGATGTCTTGAAAAGAAGGGCCTTAGTGGATGGTGACTTGGGTGGCGCCGAAGCCGTACTCGCGGAAACTGGCGTCCTGGGCGGTGCAACGCGGGTAGCGGCGTTTGAGTTCGCTCAGCAGGTGCTGGCGCAGTTTGCCCTCGCCCTTGCCGTGGATGAAGACGATGCGCTGGCCGTGCTTGCTCAGGTTGGCGTCCATCACCTCACGGAACTTGTCCATCTGGTACTCCAGGATCGCCCCGGGCGTCATGCCGGTCAGGTTATCCATCAGCGAGGCGATGTGCAGGTCCTGCACGATGATGCCGTTACTGTCAACCTTCTTCTGCACGGGCTTGCGCTGCGGGCGGTCAAGGCGTTTCTTCTCCTTCATGGCGCGCTCCAGTTCGCCGCTGTCGATGTGCGTCATGCGCGCTGGGCGGTCGTTGGTAACGATCTCCACGGCGATGACAGGTACGTCAAAGTAGGGGTTCTCGTGGAAGCAGTGCAGTTTATAGAACTTGGTCACGTCAAGGCGTTGCTCGACCAGGGCGGGGTTCTTGAGTTTAAAGCCCTTGCCCTGCTTGAAGGCCACATACTGCACAGCGACGTGCGTCATGTCGTTCAGATCATCATGGCCGAACTCCTCGAGTTGCACCTGGATGTTGGGCTCCACGATGCCGTGGTAGCGGGTCTGCCATTCGCCCTCGCCGTCGCCGCGGGTCATGTAGGTGAAGTACAGGAAGTAGTTCGAGTCGTTGACCAGCGAGGCAAAGAACGTGGTCGTGTTCAGATGCTTCAACTCGCGTGCCTCATAGCCCAGCACCACGTTCAGCACCTCGCCCTCGGGTGTTTCCTCGATGGGCAGCACGGGCTCGGGAGCGGGTTGGGGCTTCGGCGCGGGCTTGTCGGGCTCCACCAGGCGGGCCCGGATGTCCAGCGGTCGCTCATAGGCCGAGGCCTTGGTTCCCGCTTGTCCCACTACGACCAGTTCCTTCTCCAGCGCGGGACGCTCAAAGCCGTCCTGGTCTTCTACATAGACGGTCTTGCCGTCGATTCTGGAAACTCGGCCGCCTCCCACGTCGTTGAGGAAGCGCACGATATCGTTAACCTTTACATTCATGGTTTATAAGTCGTTTTTTTGATTTCGGACTGCAAAGGTACTCATTTCGCACAACCTGCGCAACAAGGAGGCAACTTCTCTAAACTCTAAACTTCATGTTGCTAGAGAATTCTCCAGCAACATGAATAAATCAGTACTTGTGGTCGGTGTGGTCGAGTTCGTCGCTGGTGAGTTTGCGGCGGTCCATCTTGTACCAGCAGTAGGCGATATAGGCCACCACAAAGGGCACAAGGAAGCTCACCACGCTCATCACCGTGAGGGTGAACTCGCTTGACGAACTGTTGCGCAGCGTGAGTGAACTCTGCACGTCGAGCAGCGAGGGCAGGTAGGCCGTGTTGTTATAGCCCATGACCCAGAACAGCGTCATCACCACCAGCACGGTGCCGATGCCTGCGGGCCAGATGCCCTGCTTGAAGTCGCCCTTCAGGAGCGTCTTGATGACGCCATAGAGCACCATGACCACGCCGATGAGCAGGATGACCAATGCCCACCACATTGTCAGGAAGTTGTTTAGGTATTTGTAGGCCACCCACTGGGCGTTGCCGCTGTCGTCATATCCCACGCCCGGTGAGGTGAGGATGACCACGACCACAGCGAGGAACAGCGGCACAAACACGCCCGCATTGATGAGCAGCAGGTGCCGCTGGCTGGCATTCACATCGTCGTCATCGATGTTGTTGATGAAGTAGAGCGATGCCAGGGTGCGAGCCAGGAAGAACACCATCACGCCGAACAGCAGGTTCTTCCAGCAGAAGATGGCCTCGATGCCGTGCTTCGGTCCCCACTGCGAGATGGTCGCTCCCTGCACGTTGAGAATGTTGCTCTTGGTCACCGTGAACTCGGCGCCGAAGAACATCGTTGCCACGGCCACGCCCAGCAAGACGGGGCCAAGGATGCCGTTGACGAGCAGCAGTGTGTCGTAGAAACGCGAGCCGTAGATGTTGCCGGGCTTGGAACGGTACTCATAACTGATGGCCTGGATCACGAAACTGAACAGGATGAGCATCCACAGCCAGTAGGCGCCGCCGAAACTCGTGCTGTAGAACAGCGGGAACGACGCAAAGAACGCGCCGCCAAAGGTCACCAGTGTCGTGTAGGTCAACTCCCACTTGCGGCCCATCGAGTTGATGAGCAACGCGCGCTTGTCGGCCTTGCCATAGTGGATGAGCATTGACTGGCCGCCCTGCACCATGAGCAGGAACACCAGCAGCGCGCCCAGCACCGACATGATGAGCCACCAGTAATTTTGCAGTAAATTGTATGTTGTCATGTCTTGGGTCCTCCTTTACTTGTCGTTATCGGTGTTTAAGTCGGTCTGCGACTTCTTGGAAATCTGCTTGCAGATGATGCCGATGTCGGCGATGAGCAAGGCGGTGAATACAACCGCAAAGATCCAGAACGTGGTCTGCACATAGCCAGCGCTCAGGTCGCTGATGGCCACCTTATTGGGCATCAGGTCCTGGATGGTCCACGGCTGGCGCCCCACCTCGGCGACAATCCATCCGCTGGCACTGCACAGGTAGGTCAGCGGCACGGTGATGATGGCCAGGATGTGCCACCACTTGGCCCACTTGGCCTTGTTCAGGATGTCGGGCTTGTACACAAACAGCAGGGCCAACAGCAGGAACACGAGCAGGTAGCCGCCCACGGTCACCATGAAGTGGAACGTGTAGAACGTCAGCGGCACGTTGGGAATTGCCTCCTCGGGACTGTCGAGGTAGCCGTAGCCAAAGTGCTTGAAGTCGGCATTGATGGCGTTTTTCAGGCTGTCGGCCATCTGGGTATTGCCGCTGTTCATCGCCGTGCCATACTGCGAGAGCATCTCCTGCACAGCGCGGCCTCGCTCCATGCGTTCGTCATAGGGCACTGTGTTCACCTTGTTGCCCTCCTTGTCAAAGGATACCCCCCTGATGATGTCCTCGATGCCAGGCACAAATGCCTTGAAATCGTGGGTGGCAAGGAACGACAGGCCGTAGGGGATGCTGATGTCAAACAGGTAGGGATCCTGATCGTCAAAGGCCTGCTTCGACGGGTTCAGGATGCCGAAGGCCACAATGCTCTGGCCCTGGTTGCCTTGATACAGGCCCTCCATGGCTGCCAACTTCATGGGCTGGTACTTGGCCACAGTCACAGCGCTGGTGTCGCCGGTGATCATCGTGAGCACAATGCCGATGACACCCACCCAGGCGCCCACCTTGAGGCTGCGCTGGCAGTGGTCATAGTTGCGCTTCTTGAGCAGCATCCACCCGCACACGCCGCACACAAAGGCTCCCCCCAGGGTCCACGCGCTCAGCACGGTGTGCAGGAACTTGCTCACTGCCATCGGAGAGAGTGCCACGGCGGCAAAACTCGTCATCTCGTTGCGCATGGTGGCTGGGTTGAACTCGCACCCTGTGGGGTACTGCATCCACGCGTTGGCCACGAGGATCCACAATGCCGACAGGCTCGCGCCAATGGCCGTCAGCCAGGTGGCGGCCAGGTGGAACTTGGGACTCACCTTTTTCCACCCGAAGAACATCACGGCAATGAAGGTCGATTCCATGAAAAAGGCCAGGATGCCTTCCACAGCCAGCGGAGCACCGAAGATGTCGCCCACAAACCAACTGTAATTGGACCAGTTGGTGCCGAACTCAAACTCCAGGATGATGCCCGTGGCTACGCCGATGGCGAAGTTCACGCCGAAGATCGTCATCCAGAACTTGGTCGTCGCCAGCCACTTCTCGCTGCGCGTGCGGTAGTAGATGGTCTCCATCACGGCGATGATGATGCCCAGTCCCAACGTCAACGGCACGAACAGCCAGTGGTAGATAGCCGTGAGGGCAAATTGCGCTCGCGACCAGTCAACAACTTGAGTCAATTCTTCCATAACTTTTAGTTTAAGTTTGTAGTTTTTTCTATCTCTTATCTTTTATCTCTTATCTCTCATCAACCAGTTGATGACGCACATATTCGGTCTTCTCCTGTTCGCTGTCGCACTTGCTGTTCAGGAAGTTAGGAAAGAAAATCATCTTGATGATGACAAAGAAAATGAACAATTTGATGCTGATGATGAGCCACAGGGTCTTGCCCACGGTCATGCTGCGGAATCCGTCATAATACAGATGGAATGCCCGGTACCAGAAACCTTGAGGTTTATTTAGATTGTCGCTCATGGGAGTAAACGAGGATTTATCAGTTAAACAATTCACAAAGATAAAGATAATATTCTAATTTCCAAAACAATCCCCGTTTTTTTGAACAAAAGTGCGAAAAAGTGTACCTTTGCACAAAATGTGTGAATTATGAAACTCAAGGAAGCCATAGAACAACTCAACAGTGCACTATCAAGCATCATCGAGCCGCGGGAATTGCAGGCGGTGATACGCGTCATCTGCGAGGATATCTTTAACTACGACCAGGTCGACGTGGCATTGAGGCAGGAGAGCGAACTGCCCGACTTCGTGCCACAGCGCGTGGCCGACATCATCGCGCGTCTGCGCCGTCACGAGCCGCTGCAGTACATCGTGGGCCACGCACGTTTCCACGGCCATCAGTTCAAGGTGACGCCCGCCGTGCTCATCCCGCGCCCCGAGACCGAGCAACTCGTCGACCTCATCGTTGACGAGAACCCCGGTAGCGACCTGCGTGTCCTCGACATGGGCACGGGCAGTGGCTGCATCGCCATTTCGCTGGCAAGGGCGCTGAAGTTTGCCCAGGTCGACGCGTTCGACATCTCGCGTGACGCACTCGCCGTGGCGCGCGACAATGCCGCCGCCCTCAAGGTGCGGGTGCGCCTGTTCGAGAGCGACATGCTCTCGCCGCAGCCGCCGGGCCGTTACGACATCATCGTGAGCAATCCGCCCTATGTGTGCTGGAGCGAGCGCGAGGCGATGGACCGCAACGTCAAGGACTATGAGCCGGGGCAAGCCCTCTTTGTCCCCGACAACGACCCGTTGCTCTTCTACAAGGCCATAGCCCCCTATGCCGCCCAGTCGCTGGAGCGCGGCGGCCGCCTGTACCTGGAAATCAATCAGCGCTTTGGCAGTGAGGTGAAACGCCTGCTCGAGGCTGCCGGCTTCAACGACGTGCGCATCATTGACGACAGTTACGGCAACCCCCGCTTCGCCACCGCAGTGATGAAATAGAAACTATAGGAACTATAAAAGTGGAACCCCGTGTTCATTGACGAGAGATACGCCTTGGACGTGAACTGTGCACGGATGAATTGCCCCTCTTGTCGTTTAAATACTCTTTCTCGCCGTTAGCGTTAAAAAGTAGTAAAAACGGCGGTTGCTACCTTAATAATAAAGAAAAATGGTCGATAGACGGAATTTTTTTGTAATTTTGCCGTTTGTTATAAAGCGAATGACTTCAATAGACGATAATGATAAATAAAACACCGTTATATCTACTGCTGGCGATGGCCATGATGCTATCGTCACTGCCCTCGTTGACCTCTTGCAATAAGGACAACGATGATGATGAAATTTATTCCTACAGCACCAGCACCCACACGACATTGGTTCAGAACTTTACGTTGCAGGCCGATGCCAATGTGCTGGCCAGCCTGGACTCGGTTTATTTCACCATCGACTATGATAACGGACTGATTTATAATGCCGACTCGCTGCCAGTGGGAACCGATGTCACTGCACTGAAGGTGAAAGTCGAGTTCTTGAACACCGTCAGCAAGGCCGAGTTCCACATCACGGATGCCACCAAGCAGGCCGATACCATCATCAACTACACCACCTCGATGACACAGAGCCTTGACTTCACGGGCAAGACGGTCCTCAAGGTGACTTCGTCCGATGAACTCACGACCAAGGACTATGAGATCAAGGTCCTCGTGCACAAGGTGAATCCCGACTCACTCGTCTGGCCCAAGCCGTGGCGGCGTGACCTGCCGGGTTACAGGGGCAGCGCCATCGGCCACAAGGCCGTCAAGCAGGGCGACAACCTGTACCGCGTCATGGTTTATAACGGTAGCGAGACGACACTGTGGACCGCTACCACCCCCAACCAGGGCACTTGGGAGAGGCAGAACGTGAACCTGCCCTTCGTGCCCCAGGTGCCATCGCTGACGGCTGTTGGCAGCATGTTGTACCTCCTGGATGCCGACGGCGCGCTCTACAGCTCGACCGATGGCGTGGAGTGGACCTCGTGCGGTGTAACCTGGCATAGCATTCTGGGTGGCTACGATGGTCGTGTGCTGGGCGTGATGAAGGGCGGCGACGCTTACTATCATGACGAGTATCCTCGTGTCGACGGCTTTACCGCCACTCCGCTGGAAAGCGGCTTCCCCGTGGCTCATGCTTCCAACATGATCGGGACCTCCAACGAGTGGACCGTGTCGCAGCAATCGGTCATCGTGGGCGGCATTGACAGCGATGGCAAACTGTTGAGCGACGTGTGGGGATATGATGGCTCCCGATGGGGAAAGATCAACAATGTGCACAGCACCACCTTGCCTGCACTGGCCGACGCCACGCTGTTCCCCTACTATACCTACAAGTCGCTGCCCGGTGTGCGCCGTTATGCCGTGCAACCCACCTGGTACATCATGGGCGGCAAGATGGCCGATGGCAAGCTCAATGGCAACATCTACCTGTCCACGACCCAGGGCGTTACCTGGACCAAGAACGACACCGCGGTTGTTCAGGCAAGTCACATGACCAAGTTCTACGGGGCCCAGGCCTTTGTCCATGGTGAGACCCTCTCGGCCTCGGGTGCCAATCACATGCCGCACCGCGTCCCCGCTGCCATCAATCAGTGGGAGTGCCCCTTCATCTATCTGTTTGGCGGCTACAACGATCAGGACAAGCTCTTGCCCTATGTGTGGCGCGGTGTGTATATCCGCATGACCAACTATCCGGTTTATTGACAATTGCCGATGAAGAAGCCATTGCTCATAATTTTGCTCATGTCACTTGCTGTGCTGACGCTTCAGGCACAGCAATACAAGTATGAGGTGGGACCCATGCTGGGCATGACCGGCTATCTGGGTGATGTGAACAACAGCAACGTGTTCAAGCACCCGGGCATCACTGGTGGCGGCATGTTCCGCTACAACCACAACAGCCGCTGGGCTTTCAAGGCCAATCTGGCCTATGCCGGCATCAGCGGCAACAGCCGTGACATCGAGATGAAGTTCCCCGATGGTGAGCAATATGACTTCTCGTCCTCTCTGATAGATCTGGGCCTCACGGCCGAGTTCAACTTCCTGAACTATGGACGCGGCCCGCAGTACAAGAAACTCAAACCCATCTCCCCCTACATGGTGGCGGGCGTGGGCTTTGTGTTCGCCATCTACCACGGCCAAACCCAGGCCTCGTTCACTATCCCGATCGGCATCGGCGTGAAATACAAACACAAGGAGCGCCTGAATCTGGGGCTCGAGTTCACGATGCGCAAGGAATTCAGTGACCGCATCGATGGCTTGAGCGATCTGTTTGGAATCAAGCACTCGTTTGCCAAGAACACCGACTGGTACTCGTTTGTCACCCTGTCGGCCACCTACGAGTTTGGCAAGCGGTGCATCAAGTGTAACTATATTGAATGATAAAACGCATGTCATCACTCAGCGACAAAATACAACAGCTCGACCCGACACGCATCCCGCGGCATGTCGCCATCATCATGGACGGCAACGGGCGATGGGCCAAGCAGCATGGTCACGAGCGAAGCTTCGGCCACGAGAACGGTGTCTCCACCGTGCGGCAGGTGACCGAGATCGCCAGCGAGGTGGGGGTGAAATTCCTCACACTCTACACCTTCTCGACCGAGAACTGGGACCGCCCGCAGGACGAGGTGGATGCACTGATGAACCTCATCGTGGTGAGCATCGAGCAGCAGACGCCCGACCTGATCAAGAACAACGTGCGCCTGACCACCATCGGCGACATGGAACGAATGCCCGCATTCGCCGCCAACCGACTGCGCAAGTGCATGCAGGACACGGGGCACTGCACCGGACTGGTGCTGTGCCTGGCGTTGAGTTATTCGTCGAGATGGGAGATTGTCGAGGCTTGCCGCAAGATGGCCGTCGAGGCCGCCAGGGGCACCCTGAATCCCGGCGACATCGATGACACGATTCTGTCGGCACACCTGGCAACGCGTGACATGCCCGATCCCGACCTGCTCATCCGCACCGGCGGTGACCTGCGGGTGAGCAACTATCTGCTCTGGCAGATAGCTTATAGCGAACTGTACTTCACTTCAAAATATTGGCCCGATTTCACCAAGGAAGACTTTGTGGCAGCGATTGCCGACTTCCAGGAGCGCGAGCGCCGCTATGGTAAAACGAGCGAACAGGTTAGTCAAAATAATGAAGAGTAGATCAATGAATATCAAACACCTGCTGATGTCGGCAACGGTGGCTGTCGCCGCCTGCGCCCCACTGGCAATGAGTGCACAAGATACCTACACAGCCAACGACACCGTCTACAATCCCAAGATTGTGTTCACGGCATCACCCACACAGTATGAGATTGCGGGAATCCGCGTCGAGGGTGTCGATAACTATGACGAGAGCATCATCATCGGTTACTCGGGACTGGCCGTCGGACAGCGCATCGACATCCCTGGTGACGAAATCAAAGCAGCCGCCAAGCGTTTCTGGAGGCAGGCACTGTTCTCCAAGGTGCAGATCCTGGTCGAGAAAATCTACCATGACCAGGCCTGGCTGGTGTTTAACCTGCGCCAGCAGCCCCGTGTCTCGCAGGTGAACTATAACGGCATGAAGGGTGGCGAGAAGAAGGACATCATGGAGCGACTGAGCTTCCAGCCTGGCAGCCAGATGACCCCCAACATCGCCGACCGCATCAAGCTCATCGTCGAGAAGTACTATGCCAACAAGGGCTTTGGCCAGGCAACCTGTGAGGTCGAACAAGTGCCCGACCTGAGCAAGCAGAACGAGGTCATCGTCAACATCAACGTCGACAAGCACGAGAAAATCAAGGTGCACAAGATCTACATCGACGGTAACGAGGTGCTGAGCGACGGTAAGATCAAGCGCACGATGAAGAAGACCAACGAGAAGAAAAGCCTGTGGAAAATCTTCTCGCAGAAGAAGTTTGTCGAGAGCGACTACGAGGCCGACAAGCAACTCATCATCGACAAGTATAACGAGAAGGGCTACCGCGACGCCGTCATCGTGAGCGACAGCGTGGTCCCCTACGACGAGAAGAGTGTCGACGTCTACCTGACCATCAACGAGGGTAAACGCTACTATATCTCCGACATCACCTGGGTGGGCAACACCGTCTACCCCGCTGTAATCCTTGACGAGGTGCTGGGCATCAGGAAAGGTGACGTCTATAACCAAAAGCTGCTCAACAAGCGCACTCAGGAAGACGATGACGCCGTGTCCAACCTCTATCTGAACAACGGCTACCTCTTCTACCAGCTCATCCCCATCGAGAGCAAAATCGAGGGCGATAGCATCGACCTGGAGATGCGCATGTATGAGGGCAAGCAGGCACGCATCAACAAGGTGGTCATCAATGGTAATGATCGACTCTACGAGAAGGTCGTGCGCCGTGAGTTGCGTGTGCGCCCGGGTGACCTGTTCAGCAAGGAGGACCTCATGCGCTCGGCACGCGAGATCGCACAGACGGGTCACTTCGACCCCGAGAAGATGGACATCCGCCCCGAGCCCAATGCCGACAACGGCACCGTGGACATCATCCTCAACCTCGAGAGCAAGGCCAACGACCAGGTCGAGTTGAGCGCCGGTTGGGGACAGACGGGCGTTATTCTCAAGGCGTCGTTGAAGTTCACCAACTTCTCGATACAGAACCTGCTGCACCCGTCCTCCTACAAGGGACTCATCCCCCAGGGCGAGGGACAGACGTTCACCATCAGCGCGCAGACCAACGCCAAGTACTACCAGGCCTATAGCGTGTCGTTCCTCGACCCGTGGTTTGGTGGCAAGCGTCCCAACTCGCTGTCGGTATCGGCATTCTACAGCCGTCAGACGGGTATCAACTCATCCTACTATAACCAGTTGTACCAGAACGCGATGTACTACAACTATGCTAACTCGATGTATGGTTATGGTTACGGCGGCTACGGGTATGGCTACGGCGGCTATAGCGGATACAACTACTACGAGAACGCCCACGACCCCAACAAGTACCTGCAGATGGCAGGTCTCACCGTGGGATTCGGCAAGCGCCTCAAGTGGCCCGACGACTACTTCACCTTCATGGCTACCCTCAGTTACCAGTGGTACAGCCTCAAGAACTGGGAATACCTTTATTATATGAAGAACGGTGTGTCCAACTCCTTCGTGTTGGGCTTGACGCTCTCGCGCAACAGTATCGACAACCCGCTGTACACCCGCAAGGGTAGCACTTTCACCCTCTCGTTCAACGCCACACCGCCAGCAAGCCTGTTCGGCAAGAAGAACTGGCAGGCATTGAGCCAAAGCACCACCGAGGCTTCCAAGAAGGAACTCTACAAGTGGATCGAGTACTGGAAACTCAAGTTCCAGGCCCGCACCTACACCCCGCTCACCGACCCCGACGGACGATGGACCCTCGTGTTGATGACTCGTGCCGACTTCGGTCTGCTGGGCAGCTGGAACAAGTGGTTGAAGTCGCCGTTCGAGACCTTCTACGTCGGCGGTGATGGCATGTCGGGCTCCTACACCTACGCCACCGAGACCATTGCCCTGCGCGGTTACGAGAACGGTGCGTTCACCCCCTACGGCTCCGAGGGTTATGCCTACGACCGCTTCGCCATCGAGCTGCACTTCCCGTTGATGCTCTCCCAGAGTGCCACCATCTATCCCCTCGTGTTTGTCGAGGGTGGTAACGCTTGGACTAATGTCAAGGACTTTAACCCCTTCAACATCAAGCGATCGGCTGGTGTGGGTGCTCGCATCTTCCTGCACATGATCGGTATGATGGGTATTGACTGGGGTTATGGCTTCGACACCGTCTATGGCGAGAAGGGTGGCAGCAACTTCCACTTCGTCCTTGGCCAGGAGTTTTAATCAATTTAACTTAACGGAATAAACGATTTGTGCCATTCGCAGTCTAAAAGTCGAAATTTAACAACCAACATAATACATAATGAAGAATATGAAACGTATAGCATTAATCGCAGTTGCGCTGGTCGCCGGATTCATGGCTGCCAATGCGCAGAAGTTTGCCTTGATGGATATGGAATATGTCCTGAAGAACATTCCCGCCTATGAGATGGCCAACGAGCAGCTCAACCAGGTGTCACAACGCTGGCAGCGCGAGGTGGACGAACTCAAGAAGGAGGCCGACACCATGTACAAGAACTACCAGGCTGACATGGTCTTCCTGACCGATGACCAGAAGAAGAAGAAAGAGACCGAGATCACCGAGAAGGAGAAGGAGGCCCAGCAGCTGCAGCACAAGTACTTCGGCCCCCAGGGCGAGCTCTTCAAGAAGCGCCAGTCCCTGATCAAGCCCATCCAGGACGACATCTACAACGCCTGCAAGAAGGTGTGCGACGAGCGCGGATTCCAGATGATTCTGGATCGTGCCAGCAGCCAGAGCATCATCTTTGCCTCGCCCCGCATCGACGTGAGCAACGAGATCCTCGAGAAGATGGGTTACAAATAATCAAGTTTCGGACACCGAAACTTGAAGTTCAGAGTTCAGAGTTTAGAGAGCCCTTGAACGCAAGAAAAATAGAATAATAGTATACTAACAAAACAAGAAAACAATTTTTTTAGACATGTTTAAAAGATTTATGCTCTTAGCCATTGCGGCTACTTCCTTGTGCTTTGCAGCACAGGCTCAAAAATTCGGTTACGTCAACACCAGCGAGATTTTCAACGTCATGCCCGATAAGGTGACGGCCGAGAATACGCTCAAATCGGTGAGCGACAAGTATGAAGCCGAGTTCAAGAACCTGCAGGACGCGTTCCAGAAGAAGGTGGCCGAATATGAGGCTGCCGACAAGGACGCCACCACGCCCCAGGCCATCAAGGACCGCCACAACCAGGAACTGCAGGACGATTACGTGAAGATCCAGAATTTCCAGCAGACTGCTTCACAGGACCTGCAGCGTCAGCAGGATACGCTGCTTGCCCCCATCACCCAGAAGTTGCAGAACGCCATCCAGGCCGTCGGTGCCGAGGGCGGTTACACCTTCATCTTTGACCAGGCAGCAGGCTCGATCCTCTACACCGGCACCAACGCCGAGGACGTCAGCGCCAAGGTTAAGGCCAAGCTGGGTATCAAGTAAAAAGTGAAATCTTAACGATAAGCGATGGTCCCCTGTGATGGCATGACATGCCCTCAAGGGGACTTGACCTTATAATTAATGTAGAGACAGAACGATGAAACGAATGATCTTGATAGCAGTGGCGCTGTTGCCACTCGTGATGATGGCACAGGCCCGCATCGGTATTGTCAACTCGCAGCAACTCTTTGACCTCATGCCCGAGAAGGCAGCCGCCGAGGCTCAACTCAAGACCTTGAGCGACAAGTACCACGCCGAGTATGAATTACTTGAGAGCGAGTTTGACAAGAAGTATGCCGACTACCAGACGGTCGCTGCCGATCCTTCGACCCCCGAGGGCATCAAGGAGCGACGCGTGCAGGAATTGCAGGAGGCCGACAAAAAAATGCGCGAGTTTGAACGTCGCGCTGCCGACGACATCGCCGCACGCCGCATCGCCCTGACCCAGCCCATCACCGACCGCATCCAGGCAGCCATCCGCACTGCCGGCGAACAGGGAGCCTTAGACTTAGTGCTTGACACCGCCGTCACCCCCGTCGCCTACACTGGTCCCGCTACCATCGACATCACCCCGGTTGTCAAAGCCATCCTCGGCATCGACTGACCAAACGGTGTTTTGAATGAAACAAGAAGGCCTGCATCGCATTGCGCGGTGCAGGCCTTCATTGTGAAGCGGGTGGAAGATGGGGCTCGAACCCACGACCTTCGGAACCACAATCCGACGCTCTAACCAGCTGAGCTACGTCCACCATGTGTATAGGGCATTTCTTTCAAATGCGGGTGCAAAGATAATACCATTTTTGCAACTGTGCAAGAGTTAAGCGAAATTTTTAACTACGAATTGCAATTTGTCCTATGTTGCTCTCAGTCGAGATGCCAAGAACTTGATGAGACACGATGCAGATGCCAATGAAGAAACCCATCAGCGGGTGACGATGACGGCGGGGGCATTGCGGTCGCTGCCCTTAACAAACTCTCCCATCGAGAACACGCTGCGCAGGTTGATGTCGCTGTCCAGCAGCAGGATGTCGGCATCCTTGCCTCGCTGCAGCGACCCCTTGCGGTCATAGATGCCCATGATCCTGGCGGGTGTCTCGCTCGCCATGCGCACGGCATCCTGCAACGGCACGTCAACTACGCGCACCATCGTCTTGATCAGGCGGTCCATCGTGGCGATGCTGCCGGCCAGTGCGCTGCGGTCCGACAGTTTGCACACGCCATCCTCGATGATGACGCGTGGGTCAAAGGCGTGCTCGCTGTCGCTGTCGGTCACTGCCAGGGCGTCGGTACACAAGGCGGTGCGCTCCACACCCTTCATGTGATAGACTAGGTTGAGCAGGGTGGCAGGCACATGGATGCCGTCGGCAATCACCTCAACAGCCATGTCCTCGAGCAGGTAGACGCTCTCGACTGTGCCGGCATGCTTGAACTCGCGCACGTTGTGGAAGCCGGGCATCCCGTTGTAGAAGTGGGTGGCCAGCGTGTAACCGGCATCCCAGGCGGCCTTGACGTGTGAGTACTCGGCGGCGGTGTGGCCGATGGCGGCCACGATGCCCTTGCCGGTGATGTATTGGCCCATCTCGATGGCGCCGGGCAGCTCGGGAGCGGTGTCCCAGCGGCGCACGCAGTCAAAGTCCTCCACGATGTGGCGGTACTCGTTGGGGTCGGGGATACGTATGGTCTCGGGCATCTGGGCTCCTGCCTTGCTGGGGTTGAAGTAAGGACCCTCCAGGTGCATGCCCATGATGGTGGAGTTGGGCTGCCTCATCAGTTCATCGCATGTGTGGCATGCCTGTTCCATCATGTCGAGGGGCGAGGACGACAGCGTGGCATAGATGGCTGTCGTGCCGTGACGCAGGTGTGTCTGGGCTGCCGTCTCAAAGGCCTCAGGTGTGCATTCCTGGAAGTCACTGCCGCCACCGCCATGACAGTGCAGGTCGATGCCGCCGGGCACGACGTGCATGCCATTGGCATCGATGACCTTGTCCATGCCGTCAAGCAGGCGGCTGCTCTTGCTCACCTCCTTGATGCGGCTGTCCTCGATGATCACCGAGCCGTCATTGACCCACCCCTCGGGGGTGAGCACATGGCCGTTGTAGATCTGAGTCAGCATTCCCAATCTTTTTTATCCTTATTTAGGCACTTGCAAATTTACAGAGTTTTTCTTTAGGTTGTATCGGGATTATACATTTTTTTTGATTTATTGACGAAAGTTTTGGAACTTTCTGGCGCAAGCGCCCGGGTAGCGTGCCTCGCCGAGTGATTGCATGGGCTCTCAAAATGATTAGAAGATGTTAAAAACCCACGGTTTTTACTTAAAAATGCCCTACTGTGGCAAAAAAACCGAGGCGAAAACGAAAAAAAATGCTATCTTTGCATTTAAATTAAGAAGAAAGCGACATGGATGTAAAAAAAGTCTTATTTATATCGCAAGAGATAGCTCCCTACGTGCCCGAGACGCGTCTGTCATTGATTGGCAGGTTATTTCCACAGGGCATCAAGGAACAAGGCATCGAGGAGCGCACCTTCATGCCCAAGTATGGCATGATTGCCGAGCGCAGCAACCAGTTGCATGAGATGATCAGGCTGTCGGGCATGAACGTTATCATCGACGACACCGACCATCCCCTGATTATCAAGGTGGCAACCTTGCAACAGGCTCATTTTCAAGTATATTTTATCTACAACGAGGATTATTTTGCCAGTAACCGCATCGACGAGCTTGAGATGAACTGCTCTCCCGAGGAGAACGACGAGCGCAGCATGTTCTTTGTGCGCGCCGTCATCGAGTCCATACGCAAGATGCGTTGGGTGCCCGACATCATCCAGTGTACGGGGTGGATCTCGGCATTGGCTCCGGTGTATATCCGCACGCTCTACGGCGACGACCCGTCATTCCGTGACGCTAAGATTGTGACCGCTTTGTTTAACGAGCAGATTGCGGCACCGTTGGATGCCCGATTGAGCGAGAAGATGCACCAGGACGGCATTCCCAAGAATGCACTCAAGCCCATCGCCGGCAAGGAGTTGACCTATGAGAGCCTGATGGCCTATTCGCTCAAGTACAGCGACGCCGTCATCAAGTGCGCACAGGACGTGCCCGAGGAGGTTCTCGCTGCCGTCGGCGACCTGCCCATGCTCGACTTTAGTGAGGGCGAGGACACCTTGAGGGTCAAGGAATTCTACACGTCGCTATAGAAGGCTAGAAAGGGCCTGCCCTGTTCATTATTCTTAAATACATAATTCTGGTTCTTATTATTTCGAGAATATGAAGCAATTCATTAATGTGCTGTTGGCGTCGGCCGCTTTGTTGTGCTTGTTTGCCTGCACCGACGAGACCATCGGCGTGAGCATCACCGACAGCGTTTCATCAATTATCGAGGATTCATCATTTGTCATCACGGGGCAGTCGGTGCGCAACGACCGCGTGCAGATGCGCACCAGCACCAAGATGCTGGGCTCACTCCATGCCGACGGCTATGGCACCCTCACGGCCGAGGCTGTCACCATGTGGATGCCTGCCGTGAACATCGATACTGCTGGCGTCAAGCCCGAGTGGATCGACTCGTGCCGCCTGAAGCTGCGCATGCCCTCTACCGACGGCTACACCGGCGACCCGCTCGCCCCCATGCGCCTGAGCGTGTATCGCCTCAACAAGGTGCTGCCGTCGCCCATCTTCAGTGACTTTGACCCCACCGGTTACTATGACAGTAGTGACCTGCTGGCAACAGAGTCCTATTCTCCCACTTCGGGATGGCTGGAAATCGGCACATCCTATGCCAGCGGCACGGCACAGAACGACACGGTGCGCGTCATCTCGGTGCCCATGCCCGTCGAGTTGGGACGCGAACTGTTCAACACCTATATGGCCGACCCCAGCAAGTTCGCCAGTCCCAAGGCGTTTGCTGATGTCTTCCCCGGCATATACATCACCAACACCTATGGCAGCGGCCATGTGCTCAACATCAAGGCTACCGAGCTTGATGTCTATTACCGCCAGCACGTGCAGCTGACTGACACCACCGACACCATCTACCCTGCGCAGGCGCAGTCCTACCTTGCTTCCACCCCCGAGGTCGTGTCCAACAACATCATCCACTTCAACATCGATGATGCCATCACCCAGATGGTGAACAGCGGCGAGGCAATGATTGTCGCTCCAGCGGGCTATGAGGTGCAGGTCCGTTTCCCCATCCAGGACATCATCGACAAGTACCAGGCCAACGTGGGTGCCAGCCAGTCTGTCATTAACAGCCTCTCACTCGAGTTACCAGTGAGCGTGCCGGTGACGCAGTATAACATCCAGCCGCCAGACTATCTGCTCATGGTCAAGACATCCAAGAAGGACCAGTTCATCAATGGCGATAGCCTCACCAACAACAAGGACTCGTTCTATGCCATCTATGACTCGGCCAGCAAGAAGTATACCTTCTCGGGTCTTCGCAACTATATCCTCAACATCATCAACAACCAGGGTGGAATTGCCACCGAGGACGACTTCAACTTCACCATCACCCCCGTTGATGTGACCAACTATGTCTATTCGTCGGGCTACTACTATGGCCAGCCGACCACCACCGTGACCAAGATCTCGCCCATGGTATCAAGGCCCGCAATTGCCAGATTGCTGCTCGACAAGGCCAAGATAAAGATTACCTACAGCAAACAAATTGTCGATTAAATTTTGCTGGATTAGAAAAATAGTGCTACCTTTGCACCCGCATTGCAAGTCATCGCAGTGCACCAAGCCGCAATAGCTCAGTCGGTAGAGCATTTCATTCGTAACGAAAAGGTCGCGGGTTCGAGTCCCGCTCGCGGCTCCACCACAACGACGGGGAAACTTCTAATGGTTTTCCCGTCGTGTTTTTTAAAAGCAAGAGACAATGGAGATTACCGTTAAGGATTATATGGAGCGGCAGCCAGGCAACCCTAAGGTCGCCGAGACCGACCAGTTTTATTTGTGGATTGCCCTGAGGCTCGCGCGGCTTTGGGACGAGTCGCCGTGGCTGCGCGCCCTGGATGATGATGTGCGTCGCGACGTGGTGCTCGCTGTCACAGGCTACTACCAGGACGTGGTGGCCGACGGTGGCTTGTGGCGCTCGTTCACCATGCTGCATGACAAGCGGCATGGCACCCCCGTGCCACACTATGGTCGTGCCAGGGACTATGTGGACTATGAGCTCAACCGTGACGATGTGCGTTTTGTTATCTGGTGGACAGTCAATGGCGGCAAGGACCATGTTGCCCTTGACCCGCACGATGCCGGCCTCGAGGCTCTGGCCACCGCCTTCCACATGGTTCTGGACCAGGAATATGAGCAGGCACCCGTGCCGCGGCAGTTCTGCATAGCTAACGAGGTCGATCTCGACAATCCCGACGACGCACGCCACATCTATGATTACGCCTACTGGCTCTACTGGCGCAGTTTCCTGCTGCGCCCGTCATCAGCAGCCGTCATGCAGCGTGCCATGCCCCAGGCCCACGCCATCATAGCCCAGGCTGGTGATCGCGATGCCCGTCCCCTGCTGCAGGAACTCAACGAGCACCTGATGTCAAGCGAGCCCGCAGGCCCCATCCCCTTAACCACCGCCCAGTGGCTCCACCTCATCATCGACGGAGACCTCGCCCAGTAATAAAACTATAGCCACTATAACAGTCACGCCAGCCCAACGGAGACGGGCTGGCGTGACTGTTTGTGTCGGTGCGGGGTCTGTTAGGCCAGGCCGCGGCCGTGGCAGTTCTTGTACTTCTTGCCGCTGCCGCAGGGGCAGGGATCGTTGCGCCCGATCTTGGGACCCTCGTTGCGGATGGGGCCGACGGGGCCTTGCGGACGGTTGCCCACAGGGGCAGTATTGGGACGGCTGGAATCAGGCTCGCCACCGCGGCCCTCGCTGTAGCGGGGACGGCGCTGCTGCGGCTCGCGCTCCTGCACGTTCTGTTGGGGCGGTGCCTCGGGAATCTGGCCACGCATGAGCACGGCAATCGACTTGCCGTTCATGATGCCCACCATCTGCTTGAACATGTTGAAGGCCTCGGTCTTGTAGATCACCAGCGGGTCCTTCTGCTCATAGCTGGCGTTCTGAACGCTCTGCCGCAACTGGTCCATCTCGCGCAGGTGCTCCTTCCAGTTCTCATCGATGGTGAGAAGCATCACAGCCTTCTGCCAGGACTTAGTCAGGCACTTGCAGTGGGTCTCGGCGGCCTCCTTGATGTCGATCACGATGCCAAAGGTGCGCTTGCCGTCGGTGATGGGCACGCGGATCAGGCCTTGAGGCTCCATGCCCTGGGCCTGCTGGTCGGCGACAATCTGCTGGATGATGGGGTCGGCCACCTCGCTCAGGCGCTCCATCTTGCGGTTGAAGGCCTTGATGACATTGTCATACAGGATTTCCTGCTTCTTGCCATCATCCATGCGGCGGTATTCCTCCTCATTGTAGGGAGCCTCGATGGCATAGGTCTTGAGCACCTGCATCTTGAAGTCCTCATAGTCATCGGCACCATACCTGTCGACGATGTCCTCCACACTGTCATACAAGGTGTTGATGAGGTCCAGACCGATGCGCTCACCAATCAAGGCGTGGTGGCGGCGGGTATAGATCACCTTGCGCTGCGCGTTCATCACGTCATCATACTCGAGCAGATGCTTACGGATGCCGAAGTTGTTCTCCTCGACGCGCTTCTGGGCATTCTCGATGCTCTTGGTCACCATGTTGCTCTCGATAGCCTCGCCGTCCTTCAAGCCCAGACGGTCGAGCGTCTTGACAACGCTCTCGCTGGCGAACAGGCGCATCAGCTTGTCCTCAAACGACACGAAGAACACCGATGAACCCGGGTCTCCTTGACGACCGGCACGGCCTCGCAACTGGCGGTCCACACGACGGGACTCGTGGCGCTCGGTACCGATGATGGCAAGACCGCCGGCCTCCTTAACGGCAGGCGACAGCTTGATATCGGTACCACGACCGGCCATATTGGTGGCGATGGTCACAACACCCTTGCCGTCAATCGACTGACCTGCCTGAGCTACGATGTCGGCCTCCTTCTGGTGCAGCTTGGCGTTGAGCACGTTGTGAGGAATGTGGCGCATGCTCAGCATGCGGCTCAGTTGCTCACTGATCTCGACGCTGGTGGTACCCACCAGGGTGGGGCGGCCCGAGTTGCGCATGGCCTCAATCTCGGCAATCACGGCATTGAATTTCTCCTTCTGCGTCTTGTAAACGCGGTCGGGCATATCGTTGCGGATGACGGGCTTGTTGGTGGGGATGGTAACGACATCCAGCTTGTAGATGTCCCAGAACTCACCAGCCTCGGTCTCGGCGGTACCGGTCATACCGGCCAACTTGTGGTACATGCGGAAGTAGTTCTGCAGCGTGATGGTGGCAAACGTCTGGGTGGCTGCCTCGACGTTCACGCCCTCCTTGGCCTCGATAGCCTGGTGCAGGCCGTCGCTGTAGCGGCGGCCCTCCATCACGCGGCCTGTCTGTTCATCGACGATCTTCACCTTGCCCTCGGCATCAACGATGTACTCGTCGTCGCGGTTGAACAGGGTGTAAGCCTTCAACAGCTGGGTGACGGTGTGCACGCGCTCGGCCTTGACCGAGTAATTGGCGAGCAACTCGTCCTTCTTGTTGGTCTTTTCCTCGTCACTCAAGGGCTCGTTGGTCACTGCCGACAGCTGGGCGGCAATGTCGGGCAGGATAAAGAATTCGGGGTCATCGGTACCGCGGGTCAGCACGTCGATACCCTTATCGGTCATCTCAACGGTGTTGTTCTTCTCGTCGATGATAAAGAACAACGGGTCGGTCACAACGGGCATCTCGCGGTTATTGTCCTGCATGTAGTAGGCCTCGGTCTTGAGCATGGCGTTCTTCACGCCCTCCTCGCTCAGGTACTTGATCAGTGGCTTGTACTTGGGCAGGCCCTTAAAGGCGCGGAAGAGCCTCAGTGTGCCCTCCTTGACTGTCGCCTCGTCGTCGCTGGCCATCATCTTCTTGGCATCGGCGAGCAGGCTGGTCACCAGTTGACGCTGGGCGTTGTACACCCGCTCCACATTGGGCTTGAAGTCGTTGAACATCTGGTCCTCGCCCTTGGGAACGGGACCTGAGATAATCAACGGCGTGCGGGCATCATCGATGAGCACGCTATCGACCTCATCGACGATGGCAAAGTTGTGGGGGCGCTGCACCATGTCCTCGGGGCGCATCGCCATGTTGTCGCGCAGGTAGTCAAAGCCGAACTCGCTGTTGGTACCGAAGGTGATGTCGCAGTTGTAGGCCGCACGGCGTTCCATTGAGTTGGGTTCGGTCTTATCGATGCAGGCAACGCTCATGCCGTGGAACATGTACAACGGTCCCATCCACTCGCTATCGCGCTTGGCCAGGTAGTCGTTGACGGTAACCACGTGCACACCGTTGCCGGTCAAGCCGTTCAGGAATACCGGCAGTGTGGCCACCAGGGTCTTACCTTCACCAGTCGCCATCTCGGCAATCTTGCCTTGATGCAGGACAATACCACCGATGAGCTGCACGTCATAGTGTACCATGTCCCAAAAGATCTCGTTGCCACCGGCTATCCAGTGGTTGGTGTAGATGGCCTTGTCGCCATCGATGCTAACAAAGTCCTTGCCTTGAGCGGCCAGGTCGCGGTCCATCTGAGTGGCGTTAACGGTGATGGTCTCGTTCTCGGCAAAGCGGCGAGCCGTAGACTTCACGATGGCAAACACCGTGGGCAGCACCTCGTTGAGCTTCTCCTCGAGGACATCGAGAATCTCCTTCTGGATGTCATCGACCTTCTTCCACAGCGGCTCGCGCTCCTCATAGTCGAGGGTCTCGATTTCGGCCTTGATGCGATCTATTTCATCACGCTTGTCTTGCACCGAGTCGTTGAGCTGTTGACGGATGTCGGCAGTGCGTTGGCGCAGTGCGTCGATGTCCAGTGCGTCAATCTCGGGATAAATTGCCTTGATTTGGTTGACAATAGGCATGATCTTCTTCAGGTCACGCGTTGACTTATTGCCAAACATGGATTTCAAAATGTCACTAAGTCCCATTTCTTGATGATATGTTATTGTTTGTTTTGATTTCTGATTTAAACTGCAAAGATACAATTATTTGAGTGAAATACACCTATTATAATAGGTAAAATCACCCATTTTGGGCTACAGCAGTGGGCCTGGAAAAAGAAAAGAATGATTTGAAGGATACAATTCCTGATGCCCAATTCCTAATTCCCGATGATCAACGGGTCGGGCCGCGGGTCGTCTGGCTGCCCAGCAGCACGTTGGTGACCGAGCGGGTCACCAGCGATGCCATCAGCGGGAAAAAGGCGATGTTGCCCACCTGAGGCTGCCACGGCCAGGCCAGCATGAGCAAGGCAACGACCAGTGCATTGACGGCATGCAGCCAGCAGGCAATGCCGCGGGTCTTCTTGAACCAGGGTAGCACGGCAAGCAACAGCAGCAGCGGGTGCAGCCACACGAGGTTGATGTTGGGAGAAGTGGCCTCGTGCGTCGAGAAGCAGATGAGGAAAAACAGGATGCAGCCCGCCAGTCCGCCAGCAGTGAACAGCACGGTGTCTAACCAGCGCGACACGTCGTGGCGGCGCCAGTCACGGCTGCTCACGACCAGCGTCAGCAACAGCACCAGCAGGGCAAACGCCAGCGGCGACACATACCATGGGGTGGGGGGCAGCACCAGGCCGTCGGTGCTGGCATCGACGGGCACAGTGGTCGCCTTGACGAGCGGCATCGCCACACTGTCGGTCTGGATAGTGGCTCCGGCAACGGCATCCATGAGCAGCATGGGGATGAACATCGTGGCACGCTGGTCAATCAGGGTGTCCACAGCCCAACCCAGCACCAAATCGATGCCAAATTTCTCCCAGGCATAGTTGCGGCAATAATGTGCCAAAATGTCACGATAGGTGACAGCCGTGTCGCCCATCGCTGGATATTGCAGGCCCTCGCCTGCTGCCATCTCGATGATGTCGCGCGGACGGGTCGAGCAGTTGTCACTCAGAAATTTATAACGATATTCCCGGTTCTCGGGCTGAGCGTTGTTCCACAGGAAGTCGCGAACCATCAGGGCACGCTCCTGCGGCAGGTTCAACTCCTGCTCCACCATGCGGCGGCCCTCCATGCCCAGCGTGGCATAGGCTCGCGGAACGGGCATGCACAGGTAGTCGGTCTTGCCGAGCATGAAACGCCACAGGAACCCCGGCGCCTGGAAGTCAAACACGCCGTAGTTGAAGTACAAATCGATAGGACCCTGCTGAACTCGTATCTCGCTGTGGCCGAAGATGTTGTGAGGCTGGCTGCCAGGATAAAACGTCACCAGGTTCACCTGAACGGGCTCCTCTTCCTGGACCTCCTGTGAGGCGGTTGTGGGCAGTTCGGGCGCAGCATCAAGTGTACCCGTTGCACACAAGGCACACAACACTGTCACATAGTATTTCCTCAGCAGCCGTTGCATTTACAATTCATTGATAGGGCAAAAACAATGCCAACCCTCATATCATTAACGTGAAATCACCTTCGGATAGTATATAGCCTCTCCAACAAAACCAACATTTGGCCTATGCGATAGTTTCTTGGGAGCCTTGATTAGTCTGAAGGAGTTAACTGATTGAGGGATAGTGCGATATCTTCTATAGTTGTCGAGGGAAAGGGTAGCTAAAAATGGTAAAATATGCATTTTTTTTACTTTTTGAGGTCATTTTTCCTGTTAAAAATTTTGGCAGGTCAAAAAAAAGCCCGACCTTTGCACTCGCATTAAGGAAGATATTGCACTTTTCTATACAGATTCTATTCATAAAATTTAAAGTCCCACTCGTGAGAGCCGGACTTTTCTTTTTATCTAAAAGTGATTCGGTTGCCCTGTTTACCAGGTTCCGTAGTTGCCACGGTCGGCGTCCAGGCGCAGCAGGATGAACAGCAGGATGGTAAAACCCCACAGTGACGAGCCGCCGTAACTGAAGAATGGCAACGGGATGCCGATCACGGGACACAACCCAATCACCATGCCGATGTTGATGGCCAGGTGGAAAATCAAGTAGGACGCCACACAGTAGGCGTACACGCGGGCAAAGGTCGAGTGGTTGCGCTCGGCAAGCGTGATGATGCGCAAGATCAGCGCCAGGAACAGTATCAACACGGCCACACTGCCGATGAACCCCTGCTCCTCGCCGATGGTGCAGTAGATGAAGTCGGTGTGTTGCTCTGGCACATATTTCAGCTTGGTCTGGGTTCCGTTGAGGAAGCCCTTTCCCGTGATGCCGCCACTGCCGATGGCGATCTTGCTCTGGTTCACGTTATAGCCCGCGCCGTGCAGGTCCTCCTCGATGCCCAGCGTCACCTTGATGCGTTGCTGCTGGTGAGGCTCCAGCACGTGGTCAAAGGCAAAACTCACTGTGAACAGGAACACCAGCGAGGCCGCCGCGAAGCAGATGGTAATCAGCACCTTCTTGAGGTCGTCGTGCAGCATGCCATAGAGCAGATACACCAGCGACAGGATGATCACCGGCAGGAAGAAGGCATACCCGTTGACATGCACGCCCGCCAGCGTGAGGCCACCGGCAATGGCGCCGGCCACCAGATAGCCCAACAGCACGTTGCGCCCCAGGATCCATGACCGGCAGTAGATCAGCAGCATCGCAACCACAAGGGCCATCACCATGATGAACGCGATGACCATGCCCAGGGGGATGCCCATGAAGGTAACGGCGGCAAACTTCAGCACCACCACAAAATAGACCACCGCCATCAGCGCGGCAAACAGCACGAAGCCTGACATGCCCTCGCGGTACAGGACAAAGATGAGCGATGTGTAGACCAATGCCGAACCGGTCTCCCGCTCCAGAATGATGCACAGGATGGGCAGCAGGATGATAGCGATGGCAATGGCATAGTTGCGCCACCCGTTGAGCGTAAAGCCGTAGGTGCTGAACAATTTAGCCAGCGCCAACGCGGTCGCCGTCTTGGCGAATTCGGCGGGCTGCAGGCTCACCGGGCCGAACACCAGCCACGAGCGTGAACCCTTGATGTCGGGCGCGACAAAAATGGTCACTATCAGCAGCAGGATCATGAATCCGTATAGTGGATAGGCGTATGCCTCATAGATGCGGCGGTCGATCAACAGCAGCGAGAAACCGATGAGGAACGACAGGCCCGCCCACAGGAACTGCTTGCCCGAGAACTCGCTCAGGTCAAACATGCTCGCCTTGTCGTAGTCGTAGGTGGCGGCATAGATGCTCACGGCACCCGCTATGACCATGATGAGGTAAAGCACGATGGTGAACCAGTCCACCGACCTCAGTAGGTTAGTATTCTCATCTTCATTCCTGACTTCCATTTGTCTTCTCTTTGGCTGATAGCCTTTATCTCTTATCTTTTATCTTTTATCTCTTTTTTCGCCTTGGGGTAACTGATGGTGTGGCGGCTGGCCATCGCACGGCCCTGGGCTTGAAGGCCGGGGAAGTCGCCACGCAGATAGCGCTGGATCATCAATGCCCCGATAGGCACGCCATAAGTTGCGCCAAAGCCTGCATTCTCCACATACACGCACACAGCAATCTTGGGGTCGTTCATCGGGGCAAAACCCATGAACACCGAGTGGTCACGGCCGTGAGGGTTCTGGGCCGTGCCCGTCTTGCCGCACACGTCCAGGCCTGGGATGTTGGCGCCAGTACAGGTGCCCCCAAGCACCGCCATGCGCATGCCCTCAACGATGTCGGTATAGTAACGCTTGTCGATGTCGGTGTCGTGGCGCTCAAGATTTTTCTTGAGCACGCCCACGCCCTCGATGTTCTTCACCACGTGAGGGGTGATGTAGTAGCCGCGGTTGGCGATGGTGGCGCTCAGGTTGGCAATCTGCAGTGGCGTGGCCAGGATCTCGCCCTGACCGATGGCATCGCTGATGATGGTCTGGCCCACCCAGCGGCCCTCGCCGTAGATCTTGTCATAGAAGGCCGTGTTGGGGATAAAGCCGCGGCTCTCGCCGGGCATGTCGATGCCCAGTTTGTAGCCATAGCCCATCGACACCATGTGGTTCTTCCACACCTCAAAGGCTTTGCCCGTCGAGCCATACTTGCCGCGCTTGTCCATCATGTACTTGAAACCCCAGCAGAAGTAGGCGTTGCACGACGTCTGCAGTGCCGGCTTCAGCGCGATGGGCGAGCCGTGGCCGTGGCAGCCCACACGAAGGCCCGCGTTCACATAGCCGCGGCGGCAGGGGAACATCGTGCTGGTCGTGATAATGCCCTCGTCCAGGAAGATCAGGCCTTGCGTGGGCTTGAAGGTGGAGCCGGGAGGGTAGGCCGCCATAATCGAGCGGTCGTACAGCGGCTTGAGGCGGTTGTTGACCAGGTCGCGGTAGTTCTTGCCGCGTTCCTTGCCCATCAGCAGCGACGGGTCATAGGTCGGGCTCGACACCAGGGCCAGGATTTCGCCGGTCTTGGGCTCGATGCATACGATGGCTCCGACCTTGCCCTGCATGAGCAATTCACCATAGGCCTGCAGCCCGATGTCGATGCTCAACTTGAGGTTGTTGCCCGCCACGGGCAGCACATCGTCGGCTCCGTCGTTGTATCGGCCCTTGATTTTGCCGGTCGCGTCGCGGATGAGGATTTCCTTGCCCTTGACGCCGCGCAGCCATGTCTCGTAACTCTTCTCGATGCCCAGGTCGCCGGTGTAGTCACCGGGGCGGTAGTACGGGTCGTTCTCTATATCGTGGGCGTTGACCTCACGGATGTCGCCGAGCACATTGGCAGCAACGGGGTAGTTGTACTGCCTGAGGATGCGCTGCACGACAAAGAAACCCGGGAAACGGTACAACTTCTCCTGCAAGCGGCCGTAATCCTCGGGCGTGAGGTGGTTCATCAGCACCTGCTGCGTGAAGGCTGAGTAACTGCGGCTTTTCTTCATGTCCTGCAAACGCTTGTCAAACTCCTCGGGGCTGATTTGCAGCGTATTGCACAGGTCGATGGTGTCAAATGGCAACACGTCCTTGGGTATCATCATCAGGTCATACTCGGGCGAGTTATAGACCACCAGCGAGTCGTTGCGGTCATAGATGAGACCCCGCGACGGGTAAATTACCTTCTCCATGAAGGCGTTGTTGTCGGCATGGGCCTTGTAGGTGCTGTCAAGCACCTGCAACTGCACCAGGCGGACGATGTAGATGAGCACGATTGCCACGATAAAGCCGCCGATGACCAGTTTGCGCTTCTCGAGGTTATAATCTTTTCTCACGGCGTGTGCTCACTAAACTGTCTAACCCAAAGATGATGATGATCGAGAGGACGCTGCTGCCGGCAATGCGGGCTAGCGTGAGCACGAGGTTGTGCAGCGAGAAGGCCTGGATGAGGAAGATGAGCGTGCAGTAGATGGTCACCAGCGTCGCCATGTACTTCAGGTAGTCGCCCACGCCCATCGAGTCCACCGACGGGATGGGGATGTTCATGTCATTCTCGCGAGAGACGAACAGGTTGAAAATGGGTCGGCGCAGCGCCGCCATGATGGTGCACGCCAGCGAGTTCATCCCGGGCGTGTTGGTGAAGATGTCGATAATCAGGCCGCTGAAGAAGGCAATCGTCATCACCCAGCCGCCGTGCAGGTTGACGGGCAACCGCAGGATCAGGTAGATGAACACCACGGGCATGGCAACGTTGAACAACACAATCTTGTTGCACACCAGTTGCAGCACCAACAGTGCAACAAATAGCACGATGAATTGTATCACGGTCTTGGTCATGGCTGGTCTCCTCCTGTTTCGGGTGCTACGGCGGGTTCAACGGGCTCTGTGGGCTTGGTGGCCTCGATGACCAGCGGGTTCTCGGGCTTCTGGACTTTCTCGCGCTTGGACGGCCTCTCGGGTTTCTCTCCGGGAATGACGTCAACGATTTCGGGCTTGATCTCGGGGCGGGTCTGGATGTTGGCAGCGGTGTCGATGCCTTGCTCGGCACGGCGCAGGGCTTCAATCTGACCTCGCATGCTGTTGGTGATCACACGCACGCTGCTCAACTGGCTGAAGTTGGTCGTCAGCTTGATGCGCAGCGACAGGAAACTGTCGCTCATGCCGCGGGCGAGACCCTCGATAGTGCCTACGATGATGCCCTCGGGGAACACTGCCGAGTAGCCACTGGTGACAATCGTGTCGCCCTTGTGATAGGTCATGTGCTTGGGCAACTCCTCGAGCACCGCATGCTGCGGACTCTTGCCGTCCCACACCAGGCTGCCATAGAAGCCGCTCCCCTGCAGTTTGCACGACAGGCGCATGTGAGGGTTCAGCAGCGAGATGACACGTGCCGCATGAGGTCCCACCACGTTGACGATGCCCACCACACCGTTCTGATCAATCACGCCCATCTCGGGGGCAACACCGTCCATGTGGCCGCGGTTGATGGTGATGTAGTTGTTGGGCTGGGCGATGCTGTTGCTGATCACGCCCGCCATCACAAAGGTGTACTGCTGCAGCGCTGGCTGTTTGAGGGTGTCGGGAGAGAGTAGGGCCATGTCGGCCATCTGGTTGCGCAGCTCAATCAATTCCATCTCCAGCGCGGCGTTGCGTTCCTGCAGGCTCTCGTTGATGTCACGCAGGTGAAAGTAGGACGTGACGCTGTTGAACGCCTTGTAGACAGCGGCACTCACCTGGTTGGCCGACGTCAGATAGACGCTCTGCTGGTAAGGGTTATCCTTAAACAGCAGCACGAGGCTCAATATCACATAGATTGCGAATATGAACCACGCACTGTGTTTGACGAAAAAGTTGAGCAGATTATTCATGCTTTTTTAGGCTCTAGGCTTTAGGCCTTTAGGCTCTAGGCCCTAGGCCCTAGGAGTGTAACCTAAAGCCTAGAGCCTAAAACCTAATTTATCGCATGAGGAACTTGAAGTGCTTGATGTTCTTCAATGCGATGCCGGTACCCTTGGCAACAGCGTGCAAGGGATCCTCAGCCACATGGAACTCGATGCCGATCTTGTCGGTCAAGCGCTTGTCAAGGCCGCGCAGCAACGCGCCGCCACCGGTCAGGAAGATACCGTTGTGAACGATGTCCTGGTACAACTCGGGAGGAGTTTGCTCCAGTGCGCTCAGCACAGCGGCTTCGATCTTCGAGATCGACTTCTCGATGCAGTGGCACACCTCCTGATAGGTCACGGGCACCTCCAGGGGCAGCGAGTTCACCTGATTGGGGCCGTGGATGATGAAGTCCTCAGGGGCCTCCGCGCCCAGGTCGGTCAGCGCCGAGCCCACGTTGATTTTGATGGCCTCGGCAGTGCGCTCGCCCACGCGCACGTTGTGGGCGCGCCGCATGTGCTCCTGGATGTCCTCGGTCAACTCGTCACCGGCGGTGCGGATGCTCTTGTTGCTCACGATGCCGCCCAGCGAGATCACTGCAATCTCGGTCGTACCGCCGCCGATGTCCACAATCATGTTGCCCTCGGGGGCCAGCACGTCGAGCCCGATGCCCAGAGCGGCAGCCATGGGCTCATAAATCATGTACACGTCACGGCCGCCGGCATGCTCGCTCGAGTCGCGAACGGCACGGATCTCGACCTCGGTCGAACCCGAGGGGACGCACACGACCATGCGTAGCGAGGGCGAGAACCAGTGGTTCTTGGCGCTCACCTTCTTGATCATGCCGCGTATCATGTGCTCGGCGGCATTGAAGTCGGCGATGACGCCGTCGCTCAAGGGGCGCACGGTGCGGATGCCCTCATGAGCCTTGCCGTGCATCTCACGGGCGCGTTCACCCACGGCGATGGGCTTGTTGGTCTTGGAGTCGAGTGCCACTACCGACGGCTCGTCGATGACGATGCGGTCGTTATGGATGATAATGGTGTTGGCTGTTCCTAAATCGACAGCGATTTCTTGTGTGAATGAAAACCATCCCATGATTGTTATCAGTATGTTTGATAGTTAGTTAGAAAAATCTATTGAAAATATCTCTCATTAATCGGACTGCAAAATTAGTGATTTCTGACCAAATTCACGCTATGTTTTAATATAGTTTTTAGTGGAAAACAAAACTAAAGCATCTCTTCCAGGCACTCAACTGCATGGCGCACACAGTCCTCGCAGGTGCACAGTACTTGACCGCTACCCACATCCTTCAGATCCTTGCAGCGCGTCGCACCGCAGCGTTGCTCAAACTCGGTACGCAACTGGCTGGCTTGAGGATTCATGCGCCGGTTGTCAAACTTCAACAGCCCCTGCACCATCTGGGCACCGCACAGGGCACCGCAGGTCTCATCCATGCTGCCCATGCCGCTACCAAAGCAAGCTCCCATCGCCAGCAGCCGCTCCTGCGGCAGCCCCAACTCGGGGGCAAAGGCCAGCAGCACCGCCTGGCAGCAGTTGTGCTCACGCTTGTACATCACTGCCACTTCCCGTCGCGGCATGTTATTCATCATGTTATTCTCTTCCATCATGTCGTTGACCTATAATATATAATAATGTGTGATGTGATACACTGCAAAGATAGTTTATTCCCATGACATGGCCATCGGCCAACCCGCCTTTTTCAGTCCACACGACGTCACAAAGCCATCCAAAAAGTGCTTTTATTTGTCCGTGAACGGCATTTTGCCCTGTTTGTGGACAAATAAAAGCAAATTTTTAGGAAATTGTGTGCCACTAAACCCATGACCTTGGCAATAAGCGGGGTAGGGTGTACGTTATATATAATGTAAAAAGGAATATTTCAAGTGCCCACTATGAACAAGAGATTGATTTCCCTCATGGCGGCCGCGCTGGCTTTGTTGTCGGCAAGCGGCCAGGTATCCTTTACAGGCGCGTCGACGCACAATCCCATCGTCTTGCCCATCGCCAAGAACTCGGGAACTGGACTGGACAGCATCTTCGTGGTCTTTGACACACAAGAAGTCGACATGACCTTCACCGCCAAGTCTGATGTGACCGTGACCTGGTCTTCCTTTGGAGAGAGGGGAGGCGGTTATGACGAGCCCATCAGCGGCATCACTCGATCTGGCCGCGAGACCACACTGCGCCATGTGCTGCCCAACAAGGGCTATATTATCACCGAGGGAACCTACAGACACTACTACTGGGTCGTCAACTATGCCGACTACTACATGTCGCTCAATGGACTCTCCTTTAGTTCCGAAGCCTCTTGTTCGCTGGTGAGTTTCAACCTCGACGGTAAAGCCGACGCCATCCCCTATTACACCATCAACGGCAATCGACAGGTGTTGGACCGCATGATAGAACTGACTTACTACACACAGGTGTGGGACGACAGCACTCATTGGGAGACTAAGGAGGTAACCGACACTTTCGCTGCACTCGACCAGGCGTTCCAGATCGACCCGCCATTGTGCAACACGGTGTTTGTGCTCAGCGGCGACCGATTCCTCAAGACGTGGGATCTCACTCAGGTCGTTAGGACCAACGACATCTATTACCCTCGTGCCGTGAGCTGTGGCTCCACGGCCGTGCAGGAAGATCGTGGCTACGACAACGAGAGGGGGCTGGACAGCGGACTGGGAGGCTCGGCACCTGTACACATCGTCTTCACCGGATATCCATCCGACCAGGTCGCATTCCGTCGATGGGAGATGGCCACCGACGAGGACTTCAACGAAGTGTTCATCCAATACAACCAGGACGAGGTCGACTACACATTCAACGATGCTGGCACCTACTACGTCCGCTATTTTGTGGCCAACGACGATGGCTCCTGTGAGAACTACGGAGAGACCTACCGCATCATGGTGAGCGAGAGCGAACTGGTGTGCCCCAACGTCTTCTCGCCTGGCTCGACCGAGGGTGTCAACGACGTGTGGAAGGTATCTTACAAGTCCCTCGTCGAGTTCCACTGCTGGATCTTCAACCGTTGGGGAACCTGCGTGTGCGAGTTCACCGACCCTGGTGAAGGTTGGGACGGCAAGTACAAGGGGCGACTGGTCGACACCGGTGTGTATTACTATGTGATAACGGCCCTGGGCAGTGACGGCGTGAAGTACAAGAAGCGTGGCGACATCACTATCCTGCGCTACAAGCGCGGCGCGGGCGGCACCTCGGGTGACGGCACGGGCGGCGTCGACACTGGCGGCTACTAACCCCAACCGCCACAAAAACGGTCACCGAATTAGTCGAATTAAAAGACGTCAGCCAGATTCGTAAAATTCGTTTAATTCGGAGACCCTAAAAAGAGAGAAGATGAGGAGAATTTTTTTGTTGGTTGTGGCAGTCGCAGTGACATCGGTCATGTCGAATGCCCAACTCAAGAGAGAATACAGCAAGCAGGAGGCCGCGGCGCCAGTGTTCGGTGTCACGGCCAGTCCCGACATACCCAGCAGCGTCACGTTTGCCGGCGAGAAGGTCAGTTTCGACCGTCTGGACATGGCCGAGCGCCTGGACCGCGAGTTGACGGGCATCATCTATGGCCAGACGACCACCGAGTTATGCTTCAAGCGCGCCAACCGCTATTTCCCGGCCCTGGCCAAGATTCTTAAGGACCAAGGAGTTCCTTTGGACTTCCTCTACCTTGCCGTGACCGAGAGTTCCATGGACTATAACGCTTACTCCAGCGCTAAGGCCGCAGGCTTGTGGCAGTTGCTGGCAGGAACCGCACGAGACTACGGCCTCGAGGTGGGCGACGATGTCGACGAGCGTTTCGACCCCGAAAAATCGACGGTCGCCGCATGCAAGTACCTCAAGGCGGCCTACAAGAAATATGGTCACTGGCCTACCGTGGCAGCCAGCTACAACGCCGGCATGCAGCGCATCTCCAGCGAGATGTCCAAGCAGCAGGTGGACAACTCCTTTGACCTCTATCTGGTGCAGGAGACATCGCGATATGTGTTTCGCATCATCGCCTACAAGCTGGTCATGGAGTCCCCCAAGCGTTATGGCTACCGCTTCTCCCGAAAGAACCTGTGGCAGCCCGTGGCCTACACCACTGTCGACGTTACTGGCAGTGTTGCCAACTGGGTGGACTGGGCCAAGGCGCGCGGCATCTCCTATGCCCAGTTGCGCGAGGCTAACCCGTGGATACGATCCGCTAAACTCACCAACTCGTCGGGCAAGACCTACAAGGTGCGTATCCCCAAGCAGAGTGACCTCTACCGCAGCAAGCGCTCCTTCACGGTTTATAACAAGGACTGGGTCATCGATTAAAACTTAAAACTGATAACTGATAAACAATGAAATTTAACGGGCAAGAGATCGATAGTGTGGAGGTGCTGGGCGCAAGGGTCCACAACCTCAAGAACATCGACGTGGAGATTCCTCATTACATGCTCACCGTGGTCACGGGATTGAGTGGCAGCGGCAAGTCGTCGCTCGCGTTCGACACCGTGTTTGCCGAGGGGCAGCGTCGTTACCTGGAGACCTTCTCTTCCTATGCCCGCAACATGCTCGGCGTGCTCGAGCGGCCCAATGTGGACAAGATTTCCGGCCTGTGCCCCGTCATCTCGATAGGGCAGAAGACCGTCAACCGCAACCCCCGCAGCACCGTGGGCACGACGACCGAGGTCTATGACTACCTGCGACTGCTCTATGCCCGCGCCGCCGATGCTTATTCCTACCTCTCGGGTGAACGCATGGTCAAGTACACCATCGACAAAATCCTGAGCCTGATTCTGGAACGTTACCGCGGACACCGCATCTATATCCTCGCCCCGCTGGTCAAGAACCGCAAGGGACACTACAAGGACCTGTTCGAGAACCTGCGCAAGAAGGGCTACATCAACGTGCGTGTCGACGGCAACCTGCGCGAGATCACCTTCGGCATGAAGTTGGACCGATACGTCAACCACAGCGTGGAACTGGTGGTGGACCGACTCAAAGTGGCCGACAAGGATTTCAAGCGGCTGGCCGATACTGCCGACCTCGCCTTCAAGCAGGGCAACGGACAGTTGATGATCCTTGATGCCGAGACCAACGAGGTGGGCTACTACAGCCGCTCCTTGATGGATCCCGCCACGGGCCTGTCCTACCTGGAGCCCGCGCCGCACAACTTCTCGTTCAACTCGCCACTGGGCGCATGCCCGCACTGCAAGGGACTGGGATATGTCAACATCATCGACCGCGACAAGATCATGCCCGACATGAGCCTGAGCATCAGGAATGGCGGCATCCTGCCGCTGGGCAAATACAAGAATGTGCAGATCTTTTGGCAGATCTCGGCCATCTGCGAGAAATATGGCTGTACGCTCGACACTCCGCTGGCCGAACTGCCCGAGGAGGCTCTCAACGACATCCTCAACGGCACCAACGAGCGCCTGAGCCTGCGCACCGAGACGCTATCGACGAGCAACTACTTCCTCACCTTCGACGGACTGGTCAAGTACATCGAGATGCAGCAGGACGACACCGCCACCAGCGCGGCACAGAAGTGGGCCGGACAGTTCTTCTCGCGCGCAGCATGCCCCGAGTGCCAGGGTGCGAGACTCAACCGCGAGGCGCTCCACTTCAGACTCAACGGCAAGAACATCGCCCAACTGGCGGCAATGGACATCAGCGAACTGCTGGAGTGGGTCGAGGACCTGCACAACCACCTCACACCCACACAGTGGGAGATCGCTCGCGAAATCGTCAAGGAAATCGCAGCACGCCTCAGGTTCCTGCTCGAGGTGGGACTCGACTACATGTCGCTCAACCGCAACTCGGCATCGTTGTCGGGCGGCGAGAGTCAGCGCATCCGACTCGCAACTCAGATCGGCTCACGCCTGGTCAATGTGCTATACATACTCGACGAGCCGTCCATCGGCTTGCACCAGCGCGACAACCAGCGTCTCATCAACTCGTTGAAGACGCTGCGCGACGACGGCAACACCATCCTCGTCGTCGAGCACGACAAGGACATGATGCTACAGGCCGACTATGTCATCGACATCGGGCCCCTGGCGGGACGCAAGGGTGGGAACGTCGTGTTTGCGGGCACGCCACAACAACTGCTGCAACAGCACACCCTCACCGCCGACTACCTCAACGGCACCCGGTGCATCGAGGTGCCCAACAAGCGGCGTACGGGCAGCGGCAAGCACTTGCGGCTCACGGGGTGCACCGGCAACAACCTAAAGGGGGTGGACGTCACCTTCCCACTGGGCACGTTTATCTGTGTCACGGGTGTCAGCGGCAGCGGCAAGTCAACGCTCGTCAACGCCACACTGCAGCCCATCCTCAGCCAGCGACTGTACCGCTCGCACACGCCCCCCATGCCCTATGCCACAGTCGACGGACTGGAACACGTCGACAAGGTCGTTACTGTTGACCAGGCACCTCTGGGACGCACGCCGCGCTCCAATGCGGCCACTTACACCGGAGTGTTCACCGACATCCGCAACCTCTTCGTCAACCTGCCCGAGTCCAAGATTCGTGCCTACAAGCCTGGGCGTTTCTCGTTCAACACCGCCGGCGGCAGGTGCGAGAAGTGCAACGGCAACGGCTACAAGGCCGTCGAGATGAACTTCCTGCCCGATGTGCTCGTCCCCTGTGAGGAGTGTGGCGGCAAGCGCTACAACCGCGAGACACTCGAGGTCAAGTTCAAGGGGAAGTCCATTGCCGACGTGCTGGACATGACCATCAACCAGGCTGTGGAATTCTTTGATGCGGTGCCCACCATCCTGCGCAAGATCAAGGTGCTGCAGGACGTCGGCTTGGGATACATCAAGTTGGGGCAGCCGTCGAGCACACTATCGGGCGGCGAATGCCAGCGCGTAAAACTCGCCTGCGAACTCGCCAAGAAGGACACCGGCAAGACCGTCTATATCCTCGACGAACCCACCACCGGACTGCACTTCGAGGACATCAAGGTGCTGCTCGGCGTGCTCAACCGTCTTGTCGATAAGGGCAACACCGTCATCGTCATCGAGCACAACCTCGACGTGATCAAGTGTGCCGACCACATCATCGACATGGGACCCGAGGGAGGGCGGGGTGGAGGACAAGTCGTTGCCCAGGGAACCCCCGAGCAGGTCGCTCTGTCACCTCAGTCCATCACCGCCACTTTCCTCAAGAAGGAACTCCCCCAACAATAACCATCCCCAGCAATACCCCCAGCCAATGTAGAGACGCAAAATCTTGCGTCTCCCGCCCTCGATAGTCCCAATAGTTACTATTGGAACTATAAAACTATAATCACTATAGTGGCGATTTCCCGCTCGCGCGAGGGTGGCCTCGCCCGGTAATGCCAAAGTTCCACCCTCCTTTTTGGGGGCCGTGGAGTGGGGCAGAAACAGATTTTCTCAAAAATGTCCGCAATTTTGGGTCAGAAAATTTACCATTTTTGCTCTCAGGCGCCCCCTCGTCAAGCCAGCGAAGAGGAAAAACACACAAATAATTTCCCAATTTTCGACATCGGTTTTACCCGTTAACTCGCTGTAAAATCAAGCAAAACGGCTGCTCAAGACCCACTACAATAGTGAATAATAATAGAATAATATGTAATAATCATGTGATTTGCTGCTACTGACGTGTAAAGTGGCAAAAAATCCTGGAAAAAGGAGTATTCTGGAATTATTTGATCGGCCCATGTGCCGTACCGAAAAACGTCGGAATGCGATATAAAATCCTAATAATCAACATTAGTTTCCAATTATTGACAAATTTAATCCAGCTCACATTTCGCTGGATTTCAAAATTTCGGGACGAAATAGGGTGGGCTGCAAAAAATCGCAAGGAAATCGAGTTGAGCTCTCAAAAAACCAAAAATGGTATTTTACCAACGTTATATTTTGGTTTGAAAACGACCTCTGGTTTGCGTTTTCAAACCTTGGAGTGGGGAGGCATATGGCCGGTTTCTGGCATCAGGGTCAGGTTTACAATTGCGCCATGCGCTTAAAAAATGAAAATTTGCGCCCGTAAAGTTTACAAAAACACCAAAAAATCAAATTAACATTCATTTACAAAAGTTACAAAACACTGAAAATCAACAAAATACATCTAATATCTAAAGTATTACTCAACGAATTGAGCATAAATCATGCTTGCTGGGTGCTTGGCTTAAAAATACAACCTCTAAATGCCAATAAACCAATGTAATAGAATGTAATCTATAAACCATTAATTTAATAACTTGAATTTGATTTTGAAAAAGTCCCAAAATTGTCAATTTTTGGAAAACATAATTGCAAATTTCAAAATTTTCGTTTTTAAATTTGGTCAATTCAAAAATTCGTTTTAAATTTGCAATCCCAAAATTAAAAAACGCAAACAGGCGATTTTTTGGGTTGAGGGGCGTTTTAGGGGGCTTTCCCTTAGCGCAAGTTTGAGTCAGAAAATTTTTTGGCTTTGAAAATTGGCAATCTCACGAGGTTGCACTGTGTAAAAATAATTCTATAAAATGGATATTGTAACGAGATTAAAAATGTTTCTTGAGCAGGCCGGGATATCCAATTCCCAGTTTGCCGATACATGTGAGATACCTCGTCCCACTCTCTCGCAGTTGCTCAACGGACGCAACAAGAAGGTGAGCGATGAGGTCATCAGCAAGATTCATCGTGCATATCCCACCTTGAATGTCATGTGGCTCATGTTTGGCGACGGCGAGATGCTTATCTCGGGGGCTGCACCCCTGCAGCCTGCCGGGAACTCTACCGAGCAGAACGGCCACGCCGACGATCATCTGGTTGAGGCACCCCAGCGGGCCATCTCCTTTGACGACGATGAGCAGAACGGTTACCGCCACACAGCGCGTCCCGCGCAGCGTGTCGCAACACCCACAAGCATGACCGAGACCATCCAGAACATCATGCGCAGCACGGCTGCCAGCCGATCGCCTCAGCGCGGCACATCGGCCGACCGTCGTGTTGTCAAGATGCTGGTGTTCTACAGCGATGGACGTTTCGAGGAATTTGAACCGACACAATAAAACAAACAAGACATATATGTAATAATGTTATCTTAAACTCATCGAGGCCCGGCCGGCTGCCGTGCACACACACTTAAAATCAACGACTTTTGCCGCACATTAATAATAAAACAAACCAATACCAGAATAAAAACAACCATTGCTATCGAAGGGACGGCGGCCGGCGGGTCCAATGAGTAAAGAGAACAGGAAAGATACTGAACCGACCATTACAAAGCACATTTTTAATGATATAAATGGATTAATAATAAAACGACACATTACTAAGCACGAGACTGGCCCGCGGAAGGATGATCCGCGGGCCAGTCCTCATGTTGTGCGGGGTGTTCCCCCTGAGGGTATTACTTGCCCTTGATGACGTTGCCCAGCACGTCGCGCAGGATCTGACGCCCGGCGGCGCTGGTGGCGTTCTTGACGGTGCGGCCGGCAGCGTCCTTGATGCTCGTGTTCTTGCTCTTCTTGCCGGTGACGGCGTCCGACACGGTCTTGCCCAGGATGGTGGCCAGCGTGCCCGTCACGGCGGTGACGACGGCTTTCCACACCTTGTCCCAGATGGTCTTCTCCTTCTTCTTGGCTTTCTCGGCCTTCTCGGCCTCCTTGGCGGTAGCGGCCTCTTGGGCAGCGGCAGCCTCGGCGTTGGCCTCGCGGGCAAACATCTCAAAGGCGCTCTCCCTCTCCTGAGCCTCCTTGTACTTGGCGTTGATGTCCTTGTTGGCATTCATGATGTCCAAGCGTTGACCCTCGGTGATGGCGCCAATCTGGCTGAGCGGGAACAGCACCTTGGCGCGCTCGACAACGCCGGGGGCGCCCTTCTCGTCAAGGAACGACACGAGGGCTTCACCGGTCTCGAGTTGCAGGATGGCCTCTTCGGTCTTGAACTCGGGATTGGCGCGGAAGGTCTCGGCGGCCACCTTGACGGCCTTCTGGTCCCGCGGAGTGTAGGCACGCAAGGCATGCTGCACACGGTTGCCCAACTGTCCCAGGATCACGTCGGGGATGTCGGTGGGCAACTGCGAGATGAAGAAGATGCCCACGCCCTTGCTGCGGATCAGGCGGATCACCTGCTCGATCTTGTCGGTCAACGCCTTGCTCGTGTCCTCAAACAGCATGTGCGCCTCGTCAAAGAAGAACACCAGTTTGGGCAACTCCAGGTCACCCACCTCGGGCAGCGTGCTGTACAATTCGCTCAGCAGCCACAGCAGGAAGGTGGAGTACAACTTGGGCTGCAGCATCAGTTTGTCGGCAGCAAGGATGCTCAGCACCCCCTGTCCGTCGCTCGTCTTGTCCAGCAGGTCCATGATGTTGAACGACGGGATGCCGAAGAAACGGTCGGCACCCTGGTTCTCGAGGTGCAGCAGCGAGCGCTGGATGGCGCCGATGCTGGCGGTGGACACGTTGCCATACTGCGTGGTGTACTCCTTAGCATGTTTAGACAACCAGTCCATGGCGCTGCGCAGGTCCTTGAGGTCGTCGAGCAGGATGCCCTTCTCGTCAAGGATGCGGTACAGGATGTTGAGCACGCCGGTCTGCGTGTCGTTAAGACCCAGGATGCGGGCCATCAGGTCCGGACCCATCTCACCGATGGTGGCGCGCATGGGGATGCCTTGCTCGCCATACACGTCATAGAAGCGCACCGGGCAGCCCTCAAACTTGAGGCTCTCCTGCTCGATGCCGAACTCGGGCAGACGTTTCTCGATGAAACTCGACAGTTTGCCGGGCTGGCTCACGCCCGACAGGTCCCCCTTCATGTCGGCCATGAAGCAGGGCACGCCGGCCTTGCAGAAACTCTCGGCGATCACTTGCAGCGTCACCGTCTTGCCCGTTCCCGTGGCACCGGCGATCAGGCCGTGGCGGTTGGCCATGTTGCCCAGGATGCTGATGGGGCCGTTGGGCCCGTGGGCGATGTAGAATCCGTTCTCTTGAGTGTACATGATGTCGTAGATGTTTGATTTGTGATTGTTATTATTTGCTGGTCACAAAGTTAAAACTTTTTATTGAAACACACAAAAACTAAGCGGACAACTTCGCACCAAACGATCCAGCATCACGCTTTGGTAGTATTGTCGCGATTATTCCCACGAAAAAATGTTGTGGAATGACGCTTTTTCCCACGAAAAAATGTAATTATTCTTGTTTATTGCCGCGAAAAGCCCAAGAAAACCAAATTGGTTATCTATCCTTGGTTTTTTCTTGTTGTGTTTGTGAGCGGGATGTTGTACCTTTGTGGCTGTTATCAACACTGTAACGATTGTGGAAACGCAGAGAAAGAAAAAGGTTTTTGTCTCAGGCTGCTATGACCTGCTGCACTCGGGACATGTGGAGTTCTTCAGACAGGCGGCACATTATGGCGACCTGTATGTGGGCATCGGCAGCGACAAGACTGTCGAGGCCTTGAAGGGCCACAAGACGATGTACAGCGAGCGGGAGCGCCTGTTCATGGTGCAGGCCATCCGCTATGTCAAGCAGGCCTATATCAACCAGGGTGACGGCATGCTGGACTTCCTGCCCACCCTCGACATCGTCCATCCTGACTGCCTGGTGGTCAACGAGGACGGCGACCGCGAGGAGAAGCGCGCACTGTGCCGCGCTCGCGGCATGGAGTATATCGTGCTCCGGCGCGTGCCTGCCCCGGGCCTTGACGCCCGCAGCAGCACCGACCTCAAGCAAGCCTCCTGCCAGTTACCCACGCGACTGGATCTGGCCGGCACATGGATCGACCAGCCCTATGTCTCGTGCCATGCCCCGGGATGGGCCTTGACCATCTCGCTGGAGCCCACCTTCGAGGTGCGGGAGCGCTGCGGCTTGTCCACCAGCACGCGCAACACCATCAAGCGTGTGTGGCCCTACCGACTGCCCGACATGGACCCCGAGATGCTGGCACGGCTGGTCTTCTGCCTCGAGAACGACCCGGAGCGTAGCGACGGCATCGTCAGTGGTGCGCAGGATGCTATTGGCATCTGCGTGCCTGGCCTGGCGCGGCATTACTATAATGGCAGTTACTGGCCAGAGAAGATAGAATACACCCAAGACCCTGCCCTGCTCAGATGGCTGGAGGAGCACCTGTGCATGATTCCCATGTTCCCCCGTCGCCCGGGTTGCAGCGTAGTGGCCGGGAAGGATATCAACCCCGAGAAGGTGCAGGCATTGGCCTCGGCTGCCGACAGTTGTTGGGCCGCGATCCAGTCGAGGGACCTGGATGCCTTTGCCGCGGCCTACCGGGCCTCGTTCGAGGCTCAGGTGGCGATGTTTCCCGCCATGATTCAGCCCGGTGTGCAGGACTACATTGACCGCTACAGTGCCATCGACGGCGTG
>ERZ842401.1044-NODE-1044-length-40535-cov-22.908473_pt1 | contig 40535 bp, 31 predicted proteins | sample MGYA00521270_ERZ842401 | MGnify/ENA primary metagenome ERZ842401 (study PRJEB31892, sample SAMEA3878208) | bioreactor metagenome | biome: Moose rumen | place: Sweden | collected 2011-10 | study: EMG produced TPA metagenomics assembly of the PRJEB12797 data set... | reverse complement strand
TATATCACTTTTCCCTGTTGCTTTTATACTAGCATACTTTTTAGTAACACCACCACCAGCGGCAACATCGAATGCAACCGAAGCGGACGAACTGCGCAAATGGAAAGCGCTCCTCGACGACGGCATTATTACGCAAGACGAGTTCAACGCCAAAAAGAAACAGCTTCTCGGACTGTAATTTTTTGTTTTCCTTGCCGTTTTCGTCATTGCCGTACTTGATACGGCAATCTTTTTTTTCTGCACGGCATTTCGGAATGACCGCATACGTTTTTGTATCTAAAAAAGCATTTTTGTGTCGATTTTTTACGTTTTTTTTAGCAAAAAAGCCAAAAGAAACAAAATTCGCACTAATATTGCACCATAAAATAGCGAAAAAGCATTTGTTTTTGCCTTTATTGCACCATAAATGCAAAAACAAGCGTTTAGTTTGCATTTTATGGCACAATAAACGGCGACAAAGCGTTTAGTTTGCGTTTTATGGTGTCATAATTGCAGAAAATCCGTCTTGCAGAACTCGTTTTAGTACGTCACAAAGCGATTTCGCCTCACGTTCACCTTTGATAAAAAAGAAAAAAGTGGAAATCTCACCAAAAGCGTGGCATAATAAAAGTATATGATTGGTATTTATTTGCATTTATTTCTTATCGCGTGTGCAACAGGCGCGCTGATTTTTGCAATTAATTTTTTTATTTTAGGCGGCGGAAAATGGTACGTTCGGCAATACACGCTGCTTTTAGGCATCACCACGTTTGTTATCAACACAAGTTACGCGCTTCTTGCATTCAGCGCAGACACGAGCAAGGCTGTTTTCCCGCATTTTGCGGGCGTTTTGGCTATCAATATCTTTTTGCTGCTGGAAGTGTTGTTTGTGTTGCAATCGCTTGAGGTGAAACGGAGTTGGATTATTGGCATTATTTCGTTTTTTGCAGTGTATCTCATTTTTGATTTGATAATTTACGGCACAAACGAAACCTTTTTATACATTCGACACGACGCGCTTTTTACGGGCTACGAAATCCAAAAGAAAACGCATTTTGCATTCCATTATTCATACATTGCGGTGATTGCAGTTACGCTGTTTTCGCTCGGGGTAAAATGGTACAAGACGCAAAAAATAAAACACGACAAAAAATTTGTTCTGCGCTTGATTTGGGCGAATCTGCTTTTGATTGTCGCCGCAATTCCCGAACTTTCAATGCTCAATCGCCCCTTAAAATACCCCTCGTTTTCGTTTTGTTTGTGCTTTACGGGGGTGTTTTTTCTGTGGCACTATGCGGTATCGATGCAAGCGGCATTCACTCCGACAATCCGCAACACCGCGACGGAAGTTTTTGGAATGATTGATGTACCGATTGTGATTTTCGATTTAGCAGGCGTAATAAAGCTGTTTAATCCGAGTGCGCAAATCGTGCTTCACATTTCAACGCGCGAACAACAGACGATTCGCGATATATTGCAGCTTTCGGACGTGGAAACGCTGCGGCTTCTCGCCAAAGCAAAGCATGGCGAAAAAAGCGAATGGCTCACGAAAACCAAAACCGAGGGCAAACGGTGTCGCCTTAAATGCTTTATCAAGTTCGACAGCACTGTCGAGCCGTTTTGCGTTATCGCGACAACAGAGCTGCTTGAAGGCTGAGAATAAAAGGATACAATATGAAAGAGTACAAAACGTATCAAGTTGCAATCATCGTGGCGTTCAGTGTGTTTTCCAATTTTTTTGGAAGGCTTTTTTCCGATATTTTACAGCTTCCCGTTTGGCTTGACTCATTCGGCACTTTTTTTACCGCGTATGTATTAGGTCCTGCATGCGCCGTGATGGTCGGTGCTTCGTGCAATATTTTCTATGCACTTTTTTTTCCGAAATACATCTTTTTTGTGCTTCCGAGCGTTTGTATTGCGCTTGTTGTGGGGCATTTTTCGCGAAAAGGCTCTCTTGAGACAATGCTTCAGACGATGAGCCTGAGTGTGCTTGTTACGATTGTGTGCGTGATAACCAAAACGGTGCTGAACATCTTCGTGTTCGACGGCAAAATCAATAATATCTGGGGCGACGGCATTGTGTCGCTGCTGAAAAGCCGCGGCGTTTTTTTCCCGATTTGCGTTCTCATCGGGCAATTCTATGTGGATTTTGTGGACAAAGTTATTACGCTCGGCGCTCTGTTTTATTTTATCCGCATTTATCGCGCACTTAAACAGCGTCTTCCCCGCTTTTTAAAGATGAATATCATCGTGTTTTCAATCGTGTTGGGTGCGTTTTTTGTGATTCCTTCCACCGTTTTTGCAGAGGAAAAAAATTTTAATTCCTATGTCCGAACGATTTACAACGGGTTGAACGACATTCCCAGCGGTGAAGTCAACGACATCGTGTCCACGAACGACGGTATTATGTGGATTGGCTCGTATGCAGGGCTGTACCGACACAACGGCACGGAATTCCGCTTTATGCACGAGTTCGATTCGATTCGCTCGGTGAAATGCCTCTATGTTGACGACGAAGGCAGGCTTTTTGTGGGCACAAACGACAACGGGCTTTCTATCGTGATTAACGAAACCGTGATGAACGTGCTAGAAGAAAAAAACGGACTTCCTGCCGACAGCGTTCGCTGCATTACGCGCAGTTCCGATGGATTTTACTACGTCGGCACGGCAAGCGAAATGGCGGTGATTTCCATAAACGGCGGGCTTGAGGTGGCGGCGGTCATAAACGAAATTGAGAGCGCGAAAAAAATTACGGCAGACGACAGCGACCGCGTGGCAACGGTTACGTCTGACGGAACGCTTTTTATTGTGCAGGACAAAAAAATCGTGTGGGATTCAAAAAACACGGGCGAACATTTTACAACGGCGGCTTTCGGCACGGACGGGCTTTTGTATGCCGCCACGGAGAAAAATACGCTACTCGTTTTTGAGCTTTCGGGCAATCCTGTGCGCATTGTGGAAGCCGTTCATTCAATGGATTGCGGTACGCTTCGGCATATCAATGCAATCAATTTTGTAGACGACTGCATTTTCTTGTGCGCAGACAACGGCGCGGGCTATTTGCATAACGGCGCGTTTTACCTCATTGAAACCGGCGATTTTAATAACTCAATCGACCATTTAACGATTGATTATCAGGGCAATTTTTGGTTTTCGTCTTCGCGTTTAGGGCTGCTCAAAATGTGCGAATCCGAGTTTTCGGACGTGTATTCGGCGGCAGGTTTTGAAAACGCGGTGGTAAATGCCACGCTCAAATATCACGGCGATTTGTATTTTGCCACCGACAGCGGACTGTTGATGTCGAGCGCAGAAACGGGGCAGAAGAGCGAAAACGAACTGACGCGGCTGCTAGTTAATACGCGCGTTCGCTGTTTGACCGAAGACAAAAACGGCGTTATGTGGATTTGCACAAAGTCCAAGGGCATTTTGAGTTTTGACGGCAAAACCATAAAACGCTTTGGCGAGGGGAAAAATTTTCGCGTGGCAATTCCGCTTTCTGACGGCTCGATTGCGGCGGGCACAAACGACGGCTTGTGTTTTATAAAAGACGATACAATCGTTGAAACGCCGGAAATCCAAGATATGAACGACAAGTTTGAAAACCCTACAGTGCTTTGTCTCACGGAACTGCCAAACGGCAAAATTATGGCAGGAACGGACGGCGGCGGGCTTGTTGTCATCAAAAAAAATAAGGCGCAAAACTGGGAAATCGAGCGGCTGTTTAAGCGCGGCAATGGGCTTTCATCGAACGTCATTTTGCGCATTATTCCCGACCGTGCTTCTGAGAAAAACAGCGTTTTCGTGGTAACGAGCAATGCCATTTGCTATATCGACATTGAAAACTTTGTGAGCGGGCAGGATTTGGAGCTTTTTTCGGTGCGGATTTTGAACAATTTTCCGTATTACAACAATTACGACCTTGTTATTCACGGCAACGATATTTTTGTGCTCGGCAGCGCGGGGATTTTCGTGGTGAACCGCGATGAGCTGCTGTCGGGAAAGGAGAGGGTGGATTTTGAGCTTTTGGATTTGAAAAAAGGGCTTCGGAGCGCGCTCACGGCGAATTCGTGGAATTATCTTGATGAAAACGGGAACCTGTTTCTTTCGTGCGGCACGGGAGCAAGTTGTTTTAATCTCAATAATTACGGCAAAAACGACCGCTCATACCGAATGCAGTTAAAATCCCTGTTGGTAGACGGAAAACGGCATATCCTGCAAAAAGATATTGCGTTCGTTATCCCCGCCGAATGTGAAACCGTGGAAATCGCGCCCGAAATCATCAATTATTCTATCAACAATCCGTACATCAGCGTGTGGCTCGAGGGTGTCGATGAAAAGCCGTATATTCTTCCGCAGCGAGACCTTACCAGCTCGATTTACACAAACTTGAAATCGGGGACTTATCATTTTCATCTTGCGGTTTTGGACGCAAAAGGACACAAAATCACCGAAGAATCCATCTATTCGCTCACAAAAGCGCATCGTTTTTACGACAACTGGTGGTTTATGCTCTACGCAGTCGGGGTGTTTGTGCTTGCGGTGGCGTGGCTCACGTGGTATTCAACGTCGATGATTCTCAAGCGGCGAATGGAACAGCAAGAAAAAGAAATGCAGGTCATCAAAAATCAAATGCGTATGGGAAACGAAACGATTTTTGCTATTGCAAACGCCGTGGAAGCCCGCGACAAGAGCACTGGACGCCATTCTTTCCGCGTGGCAGAATATTCGGTGCTGATTGCGCGCGAATTGGGATTTTCGGAGGAAGAGCTGGATGGTATCCGAAAAACAGGACTTTTGCACGACATCGGTAAAATCGGCGTTCCCGATTCCATTTTGAACAAGCCCGCAAAATTGACCGACGAGGAATATGCGATTATGAAAACGCACGTCAATATTGGCGGCGAAATCCTAAAAGATTTCACGATCATTGAAAACGTGGCAGACGGCGCGAAATATCATCACGAGCATTTTGACGGCTCGGGCTATCCCAATCATCTGCGCGGAGAGGAAATCCCGCTGAACGCCCGCATTATCGGCATTGCGGACGCTTTTGACGCGATGACCGCAAACCGCATATATCGCAAAGCATTGGATATGGATTTTGTGGTCAGCGAGCTCAAGCGGTGCGCAGGAACGCAATTTGACCCCGCACTCGCTGCCATTATGGTGGAATTGATAGAAAGCGGAAAACTCGATGTACACAATGTGTTCAACAAAAGCGCATCGGTATCATAACAGCTTTCAAGGAACGTTTTATGAGAATAAAAAACAAATACACCATCACCTGTTTAACCGTGATTGCCGTTATCGGTGCCATCTTTTTCTGCGTAAGAGTATTCAGAGAGGATTTTTCTGCCAAAAAGGTAAAAGTCGGGTTCATCTACATCGGCGACACCAGCACGGCATACACAAATAATTTTTTCCGCTCCCAGCTCGAACTAGAAGACGCACTCGGCTCAAATCTGGAAATCGTAGCAAAGTTCAATGTTACTGAAAACGATTGCGAAAAGGCGCTTTCCGAGTTGATTGAAGAAAAATGCAATATCATTTTTGCCACCAGCTACAGCTACGAGAATGCCACAAAAGAAGCCGCCGCCAAGCACCCAGAAATCCAATTTTGCCACGCAACAGGCAAAGCCACACACGAAGAACCGTTTTTGGAAAACTACCATAATTTTATGGGCACCGTTTTTGAAGGCAGATACATTTCAGGACTAGTCGCAGGAAAAAAACTCCTTGAGCTTATCGAAAATGGACAGGTGGAGCGCGCACACGCAAAAATCGGCTACGTTGCGGCGTTCCCCTACCCCGAAGTCATCTCGGGCTACACGGCGTTTTTTCTGGGGGTGCGCAGTATCGTCCCCGAAACCGTGATGAGCGTCAAATACACAAACACGTGGAGCAATCAAATCATCGAAAAAAAATACGCCGAGGCGCTCATCAACGAAGGCTGCGTCATCATCTCGCAACATTCAGACACCACAGGACCTGCAATCGCCTGCGAAGAGATGAGCTCAAAATATAAAAAGACCGTCTTTCACGTCGGCTACAATCAAAGTATGACCGACGTTGCGCCCACCACCTCGCTCGTGTCGTGCCGCATAAACTGGACGCCGTATCTGATTGCCGCAGTCAAAGCCGTGTTGCGCGGGAAAAAAATCGAAGATATGATAAAATCGCAATACAAAGCGAACGATACTGGTTTCGGCTTCAATCACGGCTGGATTGAAATCATCGGATTAAACAAACTGATTATGGCAAAAGACTCCGACACAGACATCGAAAAGGTGATTAAGATGTTCAAAACGGACAGTCTGACGGTGTTTCAGGGCAATTACATCGGAGTCAATCCGTTTGACGACAACGACGTATGGAATTTGCAAACGCCGTTCCCCGAAAACCAAACCCAATCCGCGCCCGCATTTTGCTACGTCCTCAAAGACGTTATCACCATCGAAGACTAAAAACTTTTGCTGCAGCAATGGGCTTAAGCCCCTTGTCAAAACTATATTATCGAACAGGTTTATTGACCAATAATTCCCTCACCGACTGCCTGGACGTTCAATTATTGAACAATAATTCATTCACCGACTGCTTGGACAGCCAATTATTAACCAATAATTCACTCACCGACTCTTCGGACGACGAATTATTGACTAATAATTCACTCACCGACTCTTCGGACAACGAATTATTGACCAATAATTCCCTCACCGACTACTTGGACAGTGAATTCTTGAAAAAGAACGGCGCAAGAAGGTGTTTTTGCAAAGCAGCCTTTGTCTGTGCCATTGCCGTACTTGACGCGGCAATTTTTTTGCTGTCTGTTGAAACAAGGGGCTTAAGCCCCTTGCTACCTGTGATATGCGAAAAAAGATTATTCACGCCAAGGTGCGATAATGACACTTGCACATTGATGAAACAAAGCGTATAATTTGCAAGCGTCAAGGACGACGATAAACACTCGCCGCCCTTTTATTTTTTATTTTGTTGGAGGAAAAAAATGAAGAAATCTGCTTTTGCAGTATTCATTGCGTCTGTGCTTCTTGCGTCTTGCGGCGGCAAGAAAGAAGCAGCGCACAAAACCTACACCTACCGCGATACAATGGCGATTCCGTCAACGTGGAGCCCGACAGACTGGACAACCGAAAACGAGAATATCATTCTCTCGGAGATTACTGCACCGCTTTTTGATTTTGTTCCGAACGAAGCGCAGGACGGCTACGAAGTGGTCTGCGAAATGGCAGAAAAAATGCCCGAAGACATTAGTGCACAATATGCAGGAAACGCGCTTTATGGCGTTCCCGCCGACGCAGAGAGCGGCTATGCATGGAAAATCACGCTAAAAAAGGGCTTGACGTGGGACAACGGCGAGGAAATCACCGTGGACGATTACGAGTATTCGATACAGCAGTTTTTGAATCCCGAGATGAAAAACTACCGCGCGTCCAGTCTCTACAGTGAATCAATGCCGCTGGCGAACGCAAAGGCGTATTACGACGGCGCGGTGTCGTACACCGATATTCTGGGCGAGGACGGCTATGCGGCGGTAGACGACGCGGATATGTGGACGAGCCTTTCGGTGCCGATTAAGTTTTTCGGCGACAGCGCAGAGAATAACGGCGGCGAGAGCAGCGACGCAGACAAATGGAAGGACGGAGAGACGGATTTGTGGAAACGCGCCGTAGAGATTTCGGGCGGGCACACCTATTTTCCGCTCACCGACGAATTAAAGCACATCTATCTTACCGTGTCAGCCGCATTCGGCGACAAAAACCCCGCGGCATACAAGGAATGGTGTTTTTCGCGCGAAGAGAAACAGGCAACGCCGTGGCAAGACGTGGGATTTATCAAAAACAGCGATTATGAGTTTACGGTGGTGCTTTCCAAGCCGCTCACGCCGTTTATGTTCTTGTATCACAGCGAATCGTTTTTATTGGTGCGAAAGGATTTGTACGAGGCAAACAAGAAAGCGGCAGGCGACATCGTAAAGAGTTCCTACGGCACGACCGTGGCGAATACGGCTTCGTATGGTCCGTATTTTGTAAGCGATTTTCAGGGCGACAAGAGCATTACGCTTTCTAAGAACGAAAAATGGTTCGGCTATTCTGACGGCAAGCACCAGAATCAATATCAGACCACCGCATTGCAATTCGAGTTCTTGAGCGACCACAACACCGTGATGAATCTGTTTTTGCAGGGCGCGCTTGACGGCGTTGCGCTTTCTGCGACCGATATGGATAAATACGGCAACAGCGAATATCGCAAGGACACCCCGCAGAGTTTCACCTACAAGTTTTCGTTTAACACCGACCGAAAATCACTGGAGCGCGAAAACGAAAACGGCGTAAACCATTCAATTATTGCAAATAAGGATTTCCGACACGGCATTTCGCTGTCGCTTGACCGACAAAAGTGGGTTGAAACCACCGCACCCGCGTCTGACGCAGGCTACGGGCTTATCAATTACGCATACGTTGCCGTTCCCGAGACGGGCGAATTGTACCGCAATACCCAAGAGGCAAAAGCCGCACTCACCCGCTTTTACGGCACAGAGCGCGAAGAAGACATCACTGGCTATGACCTTGCAAGCGCACGGATGTATTTCCAGAAAGCCTACGACGACGAAATTGCGGCGGGCTATCTCAAAGCCGACGACAAAATCCAGATTGACTTTCACTGCTATGCTTCAAACGAGGGAAATCAGCGGCGCGTAACGTTCTTGCAGGATTCCGTGAACAAAGCAACCGAGGGCACGTCTCTTGAAGGCAAAATCATCATAAAGCTCGTGGTTGACCAGAATTACTACAACAATATGCGCTCTGGAAATGCAGACCTTGCGCTTACCGCGTGGGGCGGCGCGTCGTTTGACCCATACAACACGCTCTGGTGCTACAGCGTGCCTGCCGCAAAGCACGAGTTCGGTTTTAACCCGATGAGCGAAACGCTGTCGATAGACATCGGCGGGAAAACCGTCACAAAGACATATAACGGCTGGTATGAGGCATTGTGCAACGGCGAATATTCAAACGCATCGAACGACGTAAAAAATCACATTCTTGCCGCAAACGAAGAAGGACTTTTGTCGTATTACATTATGATTCCGCTGGAATATCTAAACTCAAGCGCATTGCTTTCTCAGCGGCTGGTGCGCACTCCCGACCATTTTATAAATGAGCTTGTTTCAAACTCATCGAAGAACATTCAGTTCCAAACGTTCACGATGGACGATAACGAATGGGCGGATTACTGCAAGAAGCAGAACAATCAGCTCAAATATTAACGCATTGCGGTTTATTGAAACAAGGGGCTTAAACCCCTTGCTTTTTCCGCATTGCGCAAGAATTTGCACATATTCGGCTACGGATTGTTGCGGGGGCGCGGGCAGAATTGCGCGGTATACCATGCGCCAAGGTATCGCGGCACAAGGCTGGAGAATCGGGCGGCAAACTTCCATTTTGGCGCGAACACCGCGAAATGCCGTCCTTTTCTGGCGCATTTTATGCAGTGTGCAACGACTTTTTCTGCGCTTTTGCCGTGCCGCACCTCTTTTCGTGCGCCTGCACTCGCCACATTTGCAAACTCCGTGCTGACAGGTCCCGGGCAAAGGGCTGTTACGCTGATTCCGCGCAGTTTTAATTCGGCGGCAAGAGCAACCGAAAACGAAAGCACAAACGATTTTGTCGCACCGTACATTGCAAAATTACCCAACGGAATGAACGAGGCAAGGCTTGCCACATTCACGATTTTTGCGCCGCTCTTCAAAAACGGCAGGCACACCCCGCAAAATCCAGCCACGCTCGTGCAGTTTAAATCCACCATATCAAGTTGCACCTCAAGCGGTGTCGCCTCGAACGTGCCGTATGTGCCAAAGCCCGCGTTATTCACCAGCCACGAAATCTCGAAGGCTTCTTTTTGGTTCTCGCGCTCCACAAACGCCTTGAACTCCCCCACCCCGCGCTTTCCGCTGATGTCCATCACGACCGCTTTTGCATTCGCCCCTGTCTTTGTAATCTCTGCGGCAAGTTTTTCAAGCCTGTCGCCCCGCCTGGCAATAAGCCACATTTCACCGCCTTCTCCGGCAAGTTGTCGCGCAAAACATTCTCCCATTCCAGAACTTGCGCCTGTAATCACGATAATTCTTCTCATACGCGCAGTATAGCACGCTTTTCCCCTCTTGAAAATAAGGCGGATTTTATGGATAATTTTTGTATGAAAATGAATGGTATAACTAAAATCGTGTGTGCGGCGGCTGTTTCGCTCGTTTTGGCAGGCTGTTCCCGCAAACAAAACGCAGAAGAAGCGGAAAAAACAACACAAAGCGAAGAGACAACGGAGATGTCAGAGGAGGAAATCGCGCGGCAAGAAGCAGAAGCGCAGGCGCAGAAAGAAGCGGCTGAACGGGACGCGGCAATTACGGCATTTGTGGATTCGCTGTCGTTTCGGGAAGCGGCGTCGCAACTCTTTTTGGTGAATCTGCAGGGCAATGAGGATTTTGCCCCCGTGGAATTTGAAGACGGTCGCGCGATGATTCCGGGCGGATACATTTTCTTTTCGTTTAACGTGGCTTCATCGCCCGAAAAAATCATTGGATTCACGGATTCGATTGCGTCTTATTGCGAAGAAAATGCGCTTGTGCCGCCATATTTGTCGATTGACCAAGAAGGCGGGCTGGTGAACCGCCTGCGCGGGATTACGAGCAGTGTGCCTTCCTGCCGCACGATTGCCGAGAATTACAGCGAGGCAGAGGCGGCGGAACTCTACGAGAGTCAAGCGCGGCAGCTTTCGCTTTTGGGCTTTCATCTAAATCTTGCGCCGGTTACCGAAGCCGCCGTGGACGAAAACCGCGAGTTTTTGGGAACACGGAGCTATGGCGATGCTGAAACAGTGAAAAAATACGCAGCGATTGCAGTGCGCGCATATCAAAAAAATGGTATCGGCACGGTGCTCAAGCATTTTCCGGGCAACACAAACACCGACCCTCATTCAGGCTTGCCCGAAATCAAAGCAACGGACGAACTGCTTTCTGAAATGGTGGTTGAGCCGTTCCGTGCGGTTATTCAAAACGGAAATCCGTCCGCGATTTTGATGAGCCACGCCCGCACCAGCGCGCACGACGGCGACAAACCTGCGTGTTTTTCGCATTATTGGATTTCGGATATGCTGCGCGGCGAACTGGCATTTCAGGGCTTGATTTTCTCTGACGACATTTTTATGGCAGCGCTCGAAAAGAACGGCTATCCACCCGAAAAAGCCGTCATTCTTGCGATTGAAGCGGGCGTGGATTGCATTATGCTTTCTGAAAAACGATTCACCAGCGTCCTCGATGTGCTTGAGAAAAAAGCAACCGAAGATTCATCGTTTTTGGCACGAATAAAGGAATCTGCGCGGCGCGTGATTCGCTTCAAAATCGAGTCGAATATTCTCGGCGTGGAAAAAGCGGAAACTGAAATGGGAGAGACAATCACCAAAATCGTTCCGGTCGCGCACAAAAATGCGCAAGAAAGGCTTTCGGCTTTCGTTTTGGAAAAGCAAAAAGGAGATTCGTGTGTCAAATAAAAAAAACGCGGTGAAAAAACTCTGCGGAGATGCGGGTTTTAACGAATATTACGGCTCTCTTTTCGCCGAGCGATGGACGGCGCTCAAGGCGGCGCTTTCGGGCGATGTACAATACGCTGAATGGAATGCGGGGAAAGAGGCGTACTTTTTGGATTCAGGAAGCGTCCGCGCGGCTGCGACTCTTCCGCTCAAAGATGCCAAGCGGATTTTGGATATGTGCGCCGCCCCCGGAGGCAAAACGCTCGTTTTGGCGTGCTTGATGGATAGCGATGCCGAGCTTTTTGCAAACGAACGCTCCTTTGACCGCTACAAACGCCTTTGCAGGGTGCTAGATGAGCATTTGCCTGCAGAGATTCGAGAGCGCGTACACGTTTCGTGCTCCGACGGCGCAACGCTGTGCAAACGCGAAAAATCGGCGTTCGACCGCATTTTGCTCGACGCACCGTGCTCTTCAGAGCGGCACGTTTTGGGCGACGAAAAATATTTGTCAGAATGGAGTCCATCTCGCATAAAAATGCTCTCCGCGGCGCAATGGGCGCTATTTTCGTCAGCATTTCGGCTTTTGAGACAAGGCGGTTTTTTGGTGTATTCCACCTGTGCCTTGACAAAAAGCGAGAACGACGATATTTTACGGCGTGCGCTCAAAAAATTCGATGATGCCGAAATCTGCGATGTGCACACTTCGCCCTTTTCCACCGCACAGTCTGAACTGCAAAAAAGCATTGCACCATTTTGTGCCGCAGAACTTCCCGGTTCCGAAGCGACGGAATTCGGTCAGCATATTCTCCCCGATTTGCAAAACGGGGCTGGTCCATTGTTTTTTTCGCTTGTAAGAAAAAAATGATTTTTTTGTAAAAAATTGGATTATTTTTAGAATTGCGATATAATTTTTATAGAGATTTTATGAAAAACAATTCTTATAGCACTTCGCGCGAAGAAAAACTTCAGCGAATAATAGAAAGTGAACGACTTCTCAATGAAATAAAAGATGTTGACGTGTTGCTTGAGCAGATTTTGTCAGAAGCACGGCTCATCGTACACGCAGATGCGGGGTCAATTTATGTCGTTGAGGGAAATGATCTCGTTATAAAATACGCACAAAACGATACGCAGCAAAAAAAATTGAATCCCGGCGAAAAATTGCCATACACATCAAATCGACATTATCCAATCAGCGAACAATCCATTTCGGGATACTGCGCAAAAAATATGGTTTTGGTCAATATTGCCGACGTATACACGATTCCCAAAAATTGTCCGTACACCTTTTTCCGCAAAAACGACGATGATACGGGATATAAAACGGTTTCAATGCTTTCGATTCCAATAAAATCGGTTTCTGGAAAATTGCGTGGCGTGTTGCAGCTGATAAATGCGCTGGATTCTGCGGGAAATATCATCGCCTTTGATTCAGATGCTGAACTTTTTGCAACACATTTTGCAAGCAGTGCCGCGCAAGCACTCGACCGCTCTTATTTAACGCTCAATGCCTTAAAACGAATGACGTTAATGGCTCAATATCGCGATCCAAAGGAAACATTTGAGCACGTTGAACGCGTTTCTGCATTTTCGCTCGAAATTTACGACCGCTGGGCTGTGGACCATAACATTCCTGAATCTACCGCAAAAAAATTTCGAGATAATTTGAAAATTGCAGCAAAGTGCCATGATTTTGGAAAAGTTGGTGTTGAAGACAGAATTCTCAAAAAAGCAGGATTTCTCACCAACGACGAACGTGAAATTATGAAAGGACATACTTGCATTGGTGCTAAACTTTTTGCCGATGCTGAAAATGACCTTGATGAAATGTGTCTTGAAGTAACGCTCTACCATCACGTTTGGTGGAACGGAAACGAACAGGGCTACCCGGGAAAAGATGCGTACCTAAGCTACGAAGTCGGAATGCCTGTTTCAAAAACAGACCGACTTCAAGGACTCGAGATTCCATTATCAGCGCGGATTGTAGCGGTCGCAGATGTTTTTGATGCGTTAAGCCACAAGCGCGTTTATAAACCTGCATGGACTATCGAAGAGGCTATCAACGAAATAAAAAAAAGCAGCGGTACTCAATTTGACCCCGAAGTTGTAACCGCTTTTTTAGAAATAAAAGAACGGATTATTCTTATTTGCGAAGCGCTTGGTTAATTTTTTCTGAAATAAGTTTATCAAAGCAATTACAAAAGGCAGAAAATTCTTTATTTCCATAAGAATTTTTTGAATATCCAGATTTCAATCCTAACATAGAAATTGAAAGGCTTAAATTTCGCTCAGAAATATATTTTTCGATGTTAGATTTAGAAAATTGAACACCTCGGTCATTTATTACAGAAAAATCAGAATTAACCAGCCTTTCTGCAAATAAAATATCACGCGTAATTACAATATCAGAGTTTTGAAGTGAATTGAAAATAAAATTATCAGCTACGTCTTTTCCAGCCTCACATAACTTAAATTCCACAAATGGATTTTCGTCATCGGAAACAGAAATTATATGGTTTGCAACAAAAACTGCTTTTATCATCAGTTTTTTTGCGGCTTCAGAAACATATTGCCTAATTTTTACAGGACAAGAATCTGCGTCAATCCATATACACATTTTTTGAATTATAAAACAGTATCAATCATTTTTATCATTGCGGCAGTACGTTTTGATGACTCCTCATTTTTGATTTCATCTTCTGCCGTCTGTTGCGCAATCTTACTTTTCTCGCGATATAACTCATCGCACAACATAATTCCTGATAATATAGAAACTTGCAAAGGATTTTTTAGATGACCGCGCTTTTCAATCTGCGCAGTCATCTCGGCATAATAACTAAGAAGTTTCTTCAGATATGTATCGTCCTCTTTTGCCTCAATAGCGAATGAAGAGCCCAACACATCAATCTGCAATTTACCCATTTTGTTATCTATACCTTAGAAGAAAATATCGTTTAGAACTGACCCTGAGAACCATTATTATATGGGTCTGATTGGTTATTATCTCCGCCAACGTAAGAATAATCCACCGTCTCTTCAGAAGATGAACTATCTCCGTTTGCAGACTCAAGCACGGTATTTTCAACAGTGTTGAGACGGTCGAGAGCACTAAGGATACCTTCTTCAATCTTATTCTGGTCGCTCTGGAAAGAATTGAACTGCTCAGACTTTGCATCAAGAGCGCTCTGAAGTTCTGCACACTTTGCTCGCAATGCAGAATTTTCTGCATTCAACTGTGTAATCTTTTCGACTGCACTTCCAACTTTCTGCTCTAACAACTGAACTTGATCTAGTGAAATCATATAATTACCCTTCGTGCCCCAAAAATTTAAGCGTTAATAGCCTTTTTAGCTACTTCAACAACAGCTTTAAATGCAACCTCATCTTCAATCGCGAGATTGCTCAACGCTTTGCGGTTGATTGCTACACCAGCCTTTGTAAGACCATCAATAAATCTTGAATATGAAAGACCTTCTGCACGAACAGCAGCATTGATACGAGTAATCCACAACTGGCGGAAATCACCCTTGCGGTCTCGACGATCAATATACGCATGATTCAACGCCTTTACAACAGCGTCTTTTGCAGCCTTATAGTTTGTTCCACGACGACCAGTAAAGCCTTTCGCCAACTTCAAAATCTTAGCGCGACGATTATTGCGCTTTGTTCCGTCTATAGCTCTTGACATAAAAATGCTCCTCTAAAAAAATGCGTTTCAGAAATTAGCCATACGGCAACATCTGTTTGCGAATTCTGCGCGCTGAATCCTCAGAAAGAATTCCAGCCTCTCGCAAATGCATCTTGCGCTTTGAGGAACGCTTCGTCAAAATATGGCGAAGATTCATTTTCTTGTACTTGATTTTTCCAGTACCCGTGAGAGAAAAACGCTTTGAAACGGATTTCTTTGTCTTCATCTTAGACATAATCTACCTTCTTTGTTGCTCCCTAGCTCTTTAAAAGAGTAGAGGCGAGTTAGTTTTTGGCTTTTGAGCCCAAAGTCATCGACATAAAACGACCTTCCATTGCAGGCGTTTTTTCAATAACATAAGAGCCTTCGGTAAGCCTTTTTTGAACCTCTTTCAGAACATCAAAGCCGAGTTCAGTATGAGCAAGTTCACGACCGCGGAAACGAATCGTTACTTTCACTTTATTGCCCTCGTCAAGAAATTCCTGAACATGCTTGGCTTTGGTATCAAGGTCGCCCGGACCAATTTTCGGCTGCATTCGGACTTCCTTAAGTTTCAATACTTTCTGATTCTTTTTGGATTCACGAAGACGCTTCTCCTGCTCGAATCGGTATTTTCCAAAATCAAGAATCTTGCAAACTGGCGGATTCGCCGTTGGTGAAACTTCAACAAGGTCGAGTTCACGCTCTTTAGCCATCTTTAGGGCTTCTAAAACAGGAACAATTCCCTTCTGTTCGCCTTTATCGTCAATTAGCCTTATTTCACGCACGCGAATCTGTTCATTGATTCGCAGTCCCTTATTGTCTGCCAACGTTCCTCCTAAGTGTCTGCAAAACACATGTTACAATCATAATCTGCATTATATGTGATTTTTTCAAAAAGTGTCAATCGCTGTTTTATTTTTAGATGCAATTTTCTTTACTACTTAAACATTTTTTTACTTTTTTTTCATTTTAAGTGGTTTATTGAAAAATAATGTCTTATAATTTTCTATATGAAAGAGATTGAATTAACTTTTACGAACAAGAAAATTACAGTAGAACAGGGAAAAACGGCAGTTCAAATCCTTGCATCTATGGCTGAGTTTGCTCCACAGCTAAAAGATATTATGGCTGTGCGTGTTAATAATGAAATTCGTCCGCTTGTTGGAAGACTAAACGTAAATGCTGTTATTGAGCCCGTTTTTGTGAATACTCGAGACGGTGCAGCAATTTACCGACGGTCATTGTGCTTTTTGCTTGCTGCGGCAAGTCATGCGCTGTTTCCGGGAGTTCGGCTCTTGGTGGGGCACAGTCTTGATTACGGCTATTATTATACAGTAGAAAAAGATACGCCGCTAACAGAATCTGAAATCAGTGCAATAAAGGCAAAAATGAAGGAAATTGTCGAAAAAGACTTGCCGATTGCCCGACAGTATCTTTCATACGCTGATGCAACAGCTTTGCTTGAGAAGTTAAATCTTGTGGAAACGCGGAAAATGCTCAATTATAATTGTCCTCCTCAGCTTCGTGTAAACACCCTTGCGGATTTTAGCGATTTGTATTTTGGACCGCTCGTGGCTTCTACAGGCTCGCTCAAAGTTTTTGATTTGCTTCCTTATCAAAAGGGATTCTTGCTTCGCTACCCCGTAACGACGGAGCCAAACACGTTGCCGCCGTTCAAGGATATCCCAAAGCTGTTCAATATTTACAGCGAATACAAAAACTGGGGCAAGCGCTTAGGCGTTACATCAGCAGCATCTCTCAATCAGCTTATCCACGACGGGCGAACCGACGATTTTATCGATATTACGGAAACGTTGCAGGACAAACGGATTTCTCAGATTGCCGATGCGATTTACGAGCGAAAAGACGCGAAAGTCGTGTTGATTGCAGGACCTTCCAGTTCTGGAAAGACCACGACAAGCAAAAAACTTGCCTTGCAACTTCAGTCTATTGGTTATCAGCCAAAAGTTATCAGCCTTGACAATTATTATGTTGGGCGAGATGAAAATCCGCTTGATGAAAACGGGAAACCAGATTACGAATGTTTGGAAGCTCTCGACATCGGGCTTTTGAACGAAAATCTCATCGATTTGTTTGAGGGAAAAACGGTCGATATTCCGTCTTATGATTTTACAGTTGGAAAGCGCTTTTATGCGGGCAATACAATGAAATTGCACGAAGAAGACATTCTGATTATGGAAGGAATCCACGGGTTAAACGATAAATTAACGCCGCGCATTCCCCAAAATTTGAAATTCAAGATTTATCTGTCGGCTCTTACACAGCTCAATCTTGACGACCACAACCGTATCCCCACAAGCGACAATCGCCTTATCCGCCGCATTGTGCGCGATAACAATTTCCGCGGAAAAAGTGCGTCCGATACGATTTCGATGTGGGACAACGTTCAAGCCGGCGAGCGCAAACATATTTTCCCGTTCCAAAGCAACGCAGATGCAATGCTGAACACTGCACTCGATTATGAACTCGGAGTGCTAAAAGTGTATGCAGAGCCGCTCCTGCGCTGCGTATCGCCTTCTCAGCGCGAATATGCAGAAGCACGGCGATTACTGCAATTTCTTGAATATTTCTCGCCCATTCCGTCGAATTATGTGCCAAAACACTCGATAATCCGTGAATTCATCGGTGGAAGCGCATTTTCGTATTGATATGAAAACAGTGCATGTTGCAGCAGCCGTAATTGTGCGTAACGGAAAAATTCTGGTTACAAAGCGCGGTTACGGCGCATTCAAAGATTTCTGGGAATTTCCGGGCGGCAAAATCGAAGACGGCGAAAGTCCGGAAAATGCCGTTGTGCGCGAAATCCGCGAAGAACTTTCGACAGATATTGCCGCAGAAAAATCGCTTGGAATCGTTGAGTACGATTATCCAGATTTTCATCTTATTATGGAATGTTTTTTGTGCAGCATTGTTTCCGGTGAAATAACGTTGCTTGAGCACAAAGACGCAAAATGGCTTTTGCAATCGGAACTGAGCACACTTACCTTTCTGCCAGCAGATGTGTATGTGCTCAAACTGATTGCAGATGTGCTGTAGTTTTTGAGAAATATGAAAAAATCCTATTGACATAAATAAATAAAGAGATTATAAAGATTTCTTTTACTATTCCCAAAAAAGTGATATTGACTAAAATCGACGTAACTGTATAATAGAAATTACGCTATGGGAACTCAATCAGAGAAGCAAATCGCACTAGCATACCAATTTCTTGCCGCAGGAAATCCGAAACAGGCAAAGCAGATTCTTGAAGATGCGCTTACAGACGACCTTGAAAATAAGGAAATTATCTTTGGAATTCGCTGTTGCTCTTTTTGGATTGATACGATGCATATTCTTCCATCGAAAGATGCATTTGAACAAGGCGAAATGCTGGTCAATCAGTGGAAATCGTTCAGAACATTTATTTCTCGCGAAACGGTAAATCACGATAAGGCGGTGTATGCGACTTGCAGAGGCGTATTCTCGCTTGCGTTGGCGGGGTATCAGAGGCTTTATTCTGAAAAAGATTCCGCGCTAAAAGCAGAAGCGTACAGAAAATCAGGGTTGTGTTACAAAAAATTGGGCGAATATGAAATGGCGCTCGAGTCGTTGCAGGAAGCAAATAAGATAACCCCGGGAACTGCGGCTGGAACAGCAGAAATGGCAGATTGCTATGCGCTGTACGGCGATGAAAAATTGGCAAAATTGCTTTTCCGCGAAGCCTTTTTTATTGATGCGCGAAAAATTGATTTAAATTTTCTTGACTCAGAATTGATTTGTTTGTTGATTCGGCAAGTTGCATTGAAAGGATATACCGGAGCAGCATTGCAAGAATGGATACCGGTGTACGGGGTACTTTTTGGGGTCTTTAATGTAAAACGAGAATTGAGCGCGCCAGAAGTGGGAAAGCTCAAGCAAGAAATATTTGCTCGGGAAAACGAAGTAAAAGACCCGTCAAGCGATATTGAAACGCTGACACCTCGATTGATAAATCTGTATTTTTGGCTGATTGACCATTATGTTATGTCAAATGACAGCGTTACAAAAATAAATGAAGTTTTGCTAAAAATAAAACTTCTTGCACCTGAAATACACGCAATGTATGTAAAATAATACGTTTTCATAGCGTTTTTGGATTTTTATTCTGGAGTTTTGTCGTATATAGGAGTTTTGTATGTCTGAAGAGCTTGTAGCTTCTGTTCAAGAGGAGCTGAAGGAAGAAAAGTGGACGAGAGCGGTAATCAGTGAGTATACTGAAAACACGCTGAAAGAGCTTGACAAATATGTTGAAAAGGCCTTAGAAGAGAATTGCGGCGATGAAGTCAAGGCAGTTTGCGATGAGCTACTTGAAAACAACAAAAACAGCAGTATAATCGCGCTTTATATATCCGGAATGATTGGGCTGAGAAATGGCGACCTTGACCATTCTGCGCTTGAATCTTTGATTGATATTTTCCAGAAGAACCATAAAGAGCCGATTGTGCGCTATTTGTGCGTTGAAAAGATTCTGAAAATCGACCCTGCGAATAAGTTTGCGCTTCGAACAATCGCAAATTACTACCGCGAGAACAAAGAAGAAGATGCTATGTGGGCAACGTATGAAACCATCGTAAAGGTGGATTCAGAAGAAGCCGAAATTGCAAAATTGCTTGCGGAGCATTACGAGCAACTTGCAGACGCAGAAAAAGATTCCAATCCGTCTGCATTTATCAAGGGAATGGAAAGAGCGGTCAGCTATTACAAGAAGTCGATTTTGCGAGCGACAGCTTCTATTGCGCCAAACGTGGGGCTTATCACAGAAGCATGGAAAAAACTTGTTACTCTCGTGCCGCAGCAAATTGATTTTTTCTATATGCTTCAGAAAAAAATCGCAAAGACCGTCAGCGAAACAACGAGTTCAACGCTCATGCAAGATGTGTATGCGAAGTACAAAGAAATGAAGAAATGGGATACCTGTATCGACATTCTTAAATTGATGTTGAATATCGACAGCAGAGATTCATTTGTGCGCGGAGAAATTACGGAGTGTTTCCGCAACAAATACATTTCTGAGTATGAAGACGGCATTAAGCAAGACGAATCAAAACGCAAGATGTATGAACTGAAAATCAAGCATCTTGACCGCCATATTCAGAATTCTGGGCTTAATTCTGACATTCGCAACGTTTTTGAAGCAATCGCTGATTTTGAAAAGCACGTGTCTTACGATGTGGGCAATTTCGTGTATCACAGAACGTGGGGCATCGGCGGTATTGTAAAAGCAAAAGATGACAAACTTGCTATCAACTTCGGTGCGAAAGGCACTCAAGAAATGTCGCTTAAAATGGCAGAAAGTGCATTGATTCCGCTCGGCAAAGACCATATTTGGGTCAAAAAAGCCACAATGAAAAAGGAAGAGCTTGCAAAGAAAGTCAAAGATGACAAAATTTGGGCTCTGAAAACGATTATCCGCAGTTTTGACAACAGTTGCGATTTCAAGAAAATCAAGGAAGAGTTGTGCGACAGCGTTCTCTCAAAAAGCGAATGGACGACATGGAGCAATGCTGCAAAGGAAATCATCAAGAAAAATTCTGCTTTCGGTGTCGACCCCAATGACGGCAAAAAATTCATTGTGCGCGACCACGAAATTTCTACGGAAGAAAAACTTTCGCAGGATTTTAAGGCGCAGAAGAAATTTTTTGAGCGAATTGCAACACTTTTGAAGTATCTCGACGACGATGATACGGATAAAGACAGCGAACTTTTTGCTGATATGATTACCTATTTTACGGCGTATCTGAAGACCGTAACAACTGTCAACGAAGAAGTTATGGCTTCTTTCCTTGTGGTGAAGGAAATCGAAAAGCAGTATCCTGAAATTCCTGCGCTCAAGAACGTTTCTGTAACATTTGAAGAGCTGTATCGCAAAGTCGAAAAGCAGGCTTTGGATACTTCATCGCAGCGAGAAGATTTGCCAGATCCGCGCGCAATGTATGAGCGGCTAAAGCAGGATAAGTCAAAGCGACTTCAGGCAAGCTATCTCACTTATGTGAAGATGTTGGACGATTGGTCAGACCAGTACATTTTGCTTTTCCCAACGGTTTTGAGCAAAGATATGCTTTCAATGCTTGTTGCAGCAGGTTTCACCGAAAAAGTGCAAAAATTGGTCAGAAATGCGTTTGAAAACTTCCGCGATTTCCGCGATACTGTCATTTTCTTCTTTGAGAATTGTCAAAACGATGATTGGTACAAGGAAAGCGGCATTTCTTACGAAAAGCAATTGGTAACGCTTATCAACATTATTTCTTTGGGATACAGAGAAATAAATATTCACACAAACACACCAGAGAACAAAAAAATCTGCAAAAATGCAGAAGATTTGCTCTTCGCAAACAATACGCTCATTGATTTTGCACTTTCAAATGATGAGGCGATGACGAACAGAATGTATACGCTGGTGAACGACGTGCAGGGGCTTGGACCTGACATCAAAACACGAATGCGCGTGGCAATTCTCAAAAAATTCCCGGATTTCGATTTTGGTCGCAGCGAAGACAACGAAAAATCATCAATGCCAGAGGGCTTTATCGTTACAAACAAAATGTTGGAAGCGAAAAAAGCCGAAGCAGACGATATTCAGACTGTGCAGTTGCCGAAAGTTACCGCAGAAGTCAGCGAGGCTCGCGAAAAAGGCGACTTGAAGGAAAATGCGGAATATATTTCGGCAAAAGAGCATCAGCACATTTTGAACGAAAAGCTCAAGAAACTGCGCGAGCAAATTGACAGCGCGGTTGTTTTCGACCCGACGACGCTCAATACTACAGCAATTTCGTTTGGTACGAACGCCGTTTTGCATAACAACATTACCGGAAAAGATGAGAATGTTACGATTCTTGGTGCGTGGGAATCCGACCCCGACGCAGGAATTATTTCGTATAAATCTCCTCTTGGTAACAAATTGCTCGATGCAAAAGTTGGGCAGACGCTCAAATTTGAAATCAATCGTCAGGAATACGATTATACCGTGAAATTGATTTCTGCGGCGCAATTCTAAGATAATTGCGAAGTTGAAAAAGGTCGGGAGCAATTCCGACCTTTTGATTTTTATTATCAACATCAAAAAATGCTGGACGAAAATCAACATTATTTTTTTGAGAACATAACTTCTATTCACAAACCGCTTCTTTTGTTGCGACCAGACGGTTTTGGGAAATCGTATTTTTTGCACAAATTGGAGCATTTTTTTGTGCAAAAAAAAATCCCTGTGCTTGCGCTGCATCTAGGCGAAAGAAGATACGAAACGGAACTTGATTTAGATTGTGTAATTCAAGCTGCATTTCAAACGTGGGAGCGAATTTTTCACATTGACCATCTAAGCGAGAATTTGAGCGAAGGAGAACGGTTTGCTCGCTGTATGTTGGCAGCAGAACAGTCAACTGGAAAAAAATGCGCAATTTTGATAGATGATTATGATTTTCCGCTGTTATCTGAAAATGATAATTCGCTGTTGCACTATGAGAACGCTCTGTCGTCGCTTTACGGCGCGCTTTCAACCCATTCAGACCATTTTCAGTTTGCATTGCTTTTAGGGGCAACTCGACAAGAAAAACTATTAAAATTTGCAAAACCACGCGATATTTCTTTTGATTCCGATTTTTCTGGTGCGACAGGCTTTTTTGAAACAGATGTAAAAAAATTGCTGGAGAAAAAAGAGCATACAGACCTTTCTCTTCCACAACTTACGCATTGGTATGGCGGCTACCATTTTGGCGGGAATGAAAGCGTTTTTTGTGCTAAAAGCATTATAAGCGCATTAGAAAACGATTCCGTCGGCATATATTTTCCTGCAAAATTGTTTGTAGAACGCGCCGTAGAAAAAGTTATTTTATCCCATTTTGATTTTTCGGTTTTGCTGCAACGCTTTGGAATAGAGGCAACCGACGAAGTTTTTTTTGATTTCGACTTAAAAAAAAGCGCTCCCCTCTCTTTTTTATTTCAATTTGGTTTTTTAACGAAACAAATTTTCGATAAACAGTTTGGCACAAATCGCCTTTGTTTTCCCAATCGCGAAACTCGAGCCGCCTTTTTTGCCGAAACAGCACGCAGATTAACCTCGCTGCCTGCGTCAGAAAGCAGAATGTGGGCAATAGATGCCATTCGGTTTCTTGAAAACGATGATTTGCGCACTTTTTTTGCGTCTGCAAATACGGCGCTCCATGCGGTAACCCCGAAAAGCCTTAAAAGCGCACTCACCACGTTGTTTGGGCTTATCAGCATTTACACAGATTGCATTTTTGAAGATGGATTTTTTATCATTGAAACGCCTTCGTTTTTGCATATTATTGCATTCGACCTTGTTTCTATGCAAAATGCATTCGAGCGGCTGTATCACCGAACTTTTCAGGCAGGCAAAAAATTAGTCCGAAAAACAGGCGTGCTTTTCAGCGCAGATTCAGGCATCATTAGTTGGCGAACATTATAATATTTTGACGCAAGAGAACCAAAAAAAGAGATTCCGCGTCATTTTCGGGAATCTCTTTTTTAGAAAATTATGCTGTCCGTGCGCTATTCAGTTTCTTCAGCAAGCTGTTTTACGCGCTCCAACGGCAATTCAGTGATTTCTGCAACTTCTTCCGCACTCATTCCACGCGCCAACATTCTTTTTGCCATCGCCACCGTCTCTGCGGATTCGGCAGATTGTTCCACTTCAGATTCACTTTCTGCGACTTCAGTTTCCTCCTGAGCTGTTGCAGGACGAACCAATTTTATCGGCGTTGATTCCGCAGTTTCCGGGTCAATCGGTTTGGTACCATCAAGAGAAAGCGAAAACAAAAATTTATTTATCGCCGCTTCTATTGATTCCGGGAATAAATCAACGAGGGACTGCTTGTCGTAGCTGTTGCCGTACATCTGTGCACCATTTTGCGACAGTCCAACATAGTCTTTCCGAATTACCAATTTGCCCTTATCATTCAAAAGGCGAACCCCCAACGTCGTGCGCGCATACACTTTTGAATGAGATTTTTCTTTTTCAAACTGAAACGTGATATACAACAAACTTTTTGCACCAAGATTGTCCATTATCATTCGTGCAATTTTTCGGCTGTCAGGCGAAAGTTTTTTGTATCCCGCAGGAATGCAGCTGGAACTCATAAAATCCAAAATATTTCCGCTTATTCCTTTGTATATCTTAGAATTAAGAACGGAATCTTTATCCAACAGTTCAAAACCACCTTTCGTTTGCAAAATCGAAATCAATTTTTCTTCAGCATAATTGATTCGGTCTTTGTTGGAACTGATTTCGGGATTTTTTGCATTAATGCTCTTATTTAGCATTGAATTGATAAGACCATCTTCGTTAATGTCATCTTCCTCGCTTGAGTTCGTATTTTCCTCGTACCACGGAACCGTCGTGTTACTAGAAACAGAAACGATTGCAATCGGGAACTCTTTTGCAATTTCCACCGGCGGTTTTGTTGCGCACGAAAATGCAAATAACGAAAAAATTGCGACTGCAGAAAAATGCAACGTTTTTTCAAAAATCTTCTTCATACATTAACACCTTTATACTTGATTTGACGGGGAAATCCCCGTCAAAATTTAAACCGTAAAAATCATTTTTTGTTACAGCATCACAAGCCTGAAAGCAGCGAATCAACTTCAGCCGTTTTGTACTGCGGATTTTTTGCCTTCAACGCCTGCAAATATCCCGCCGCAGAAGCGGTATCCTCAAGCGAAATACACACTTTTGCAAGCTCGATGTATGCTTGATAATTGTTGTCATTTTGCTTTAGAACATCTATATACGCAGCGCGCGCGTTCTTATACTGCCCCGCACTCGCGTATGTTGCTGCAAGATTTGCGCGCACCGCATCATTTTTTGGCTGCAAACGCAAAGCATTCTGATAAAATTTGATTGCCTGCAGATAATCTTTCTTTTCCCGATAGACCGTTCCCAAATTGTTGCAAGCCTCAAAATTGCTGCTGTCGCTCTGATAAACGCTCAAAAGCAGTTTTTCAGAATCGGTAAGATTGCCTGTTTCAATATACAAAATACCAAGATTGACTCGTGCATTTACGTTTGACGAATCCAAAGCAATCGCCTCCAGATACAATTTCTGCGCCTGTTCTTTCAGATTTGCATCTTGACAGTTCAGTGCATAATTGTACGCAATCGATGCTTTCATTTTTGCGTCTTTCAAATCCCCCATCGTGTCATACGCAGATTTTGCGTATTGAAGCGCATCTGTCTTTTTGTCTTGCGCATACAATACCGTTGACAAATTGTATGAAGTTACCGGGTCTTTTTCGTTCGCTGAAAGCAATTTCATTGCAGCACGGAAACATTGCTCTGCATCAGAATATTTTTCTTCAGCGGCATACACAGAGCCTAATCCCTGCATTGCCGCTTTGTCGGACGGGTCAAGCGCAACCGCCTTTTTGTATGCGTCAGCTGCCTGCGCGTACGATTTTTGCTGATACAGCATTGCACCTGCGGAAACATACGCCTTTTCATACTGCGGATTTATCGAGTACGCAAGCATATACGACTCAAGCGCGTCATCAATTTTGCCCAATCGCTCATACGCAACGCCCTTGTTGTACTGCGCATTTGCAAATTTTGGATTGAGTTTTACCGCTTGGTCAAACGATGCGATTGCCTCTTGATATTTTCTGAGCGCAAATTTCACTTTTCCCAATTCATAGAAATACTGTGAATTATCCGGAGCGAGCTTGGTAGCCTTTGTGAGCGCATCTTCCGCCGTCTTGTAGTCGTGCGTTTCAGCGCTGGTCACGCCGAGCAAGAATTGCGCATCCGCATTCGTCGGGTCTTTCTCCACCGCAGCACGAGCCGCTTCTTTTGCTTTCTGGAGCAACTGCGCTTTTTCCGCCGGAGTTTTTGCCGACAGCGCAGAATCATACAGAGACTGAGAGCTAGAAGCAAGGTCAGCCGCGGCTTTTTTGTTTTCTGCCGCCTGCTTTTCGGCTTCAGCTTTTGCTTTTTCCGCCTGCGCTTCATTTGACGCTTTTCCTGCATTTTGGGCAATCTGCTTTGCCTGCGCATTATTCGGGTCGCGCCGAGCCGCTTCGTCTGCGTATTCCTTGGCTTTTGCCAACAACTCGGCTTTTTTCACCGGGTCAGTTTCACGAGCAGCACGGTCAAGCAACGCCTGCGCCATTTCGGTCAGTTTTTGCGCCGCATACGCATTTTCCTCAGGAGTATTTCCAGACGGCAAGCGTTTTCGAGCCTCTTCCATCGCTTTTATAGTATCTTCCACACTTGCATTCTGCGCCTTTTTCTGCGCATCGCTTACAGCCGTATCAGCGGCTTTTCGCTGTTGTGCTTTTTGTGCGTCCTGTCGTGTTTTTTCGCTTTCGGCAGCCGTCAGAGCGCGCTCAATTTGCTGCTGCAACTGTTTTGCCTGCGCATTTGTGCCGTCAAGACGCAAAGCCTCTGCAATATGCGATTTTGCATTCTGCAAAAGTTCCATTTTCTTTTCAGCATCATTTTCGCGCTGAGAAGCCGTGTATTCACTGCGCGCAGTTTCCACAAGTTTTTGCGCATCTGCGGTATTTTTCTTTTGCTCTGCGACAGCGGCTTTTTCCGCTTTATTTGCATTCTCCAAAGCGGCTTTTGCCTGCGCATTTTGCGGGTCGCGCCGAGCCGCTTCCTCCGCGTATTCCTTGGCTTTTGCCAGCAATGCAGTCTTTTTAGCAGGGTCACTTTCTTTTTCCGCCTGCGCAATCAAAGCCTGCGACATTTCCGTCAATTTTTTTGCAGCCTCAGCATTTTCCGCCGGAGTATTCCCCTTTGGAAGTTGCTTGTACGCCTCTTCAAACGATTTTAGCATATCGTCAGAAGAAGCCGCCGTTTTCGCCTTAGAAATCGCCAAATCCGCAATTCTACGCTGTTTATCGCGAGCAATTTCCGTCGCTTTTCGGATTGCCTCCTGAACTTCCTGTGCTTTTGCATTTTCAGGAGCACGAGAAAGCGCCTCTTCTGCATAATCATCAGCCTTGGAAAGCAAATCCATTTGCGTTGACGGATCGTTTTCCTTTTGCGCACGGTCAAGCAAAGATTGCGCCATTTCGGTCAGTTTTTCAGACGCATATTCATTTTCTTCGCTCTGTTCCGCACTCGGAATCGTCTCGTGAGCATCGTCCATCGCCTTTAGCACAGCATCTTTTGAAGATTTCCCCGCAGCCGTCGATTTTGCCTTATTCACCGCCGCGTCGGTTGTCTGCCTGTTTTGCGCACGAACTTGAGAAAGCGCATCTTGGATTTTTTTCTGTAAATCCTTTGCCTGCTTGTTGCTCGAATCACGCCGAACCGCCTCGTCTGCGTATTCCTTGGCTTTATTGAGCAACCGCATTTTATCAGCCGCTTTTCCTTCCTTTTGAGCACGGTCGTATAACGCCTGCGCCAATTCAGTCAATTTTTGCGACGCATACGCATTATCTTCTTTATTATCGCTCGTAGGAAGCGTATTTTTGGCATTTTCTGCCGCATTCAAAACCGCGTCAGTGGCATTGCGCCCTGCGGCAGTTTTTTTCGCGTCTTCCACAGCCTTATCCGAAATCTTTCGCTGAGAAGCCCGCGCAGAATCCGCCGCGTCGCCCACACTCTTTGAAAGTTCCTGCGATTTTTTATTATTCGGGTCGCGCCGAGCCGCCTCGTCCGCGTATTCCTTGGCTTTTGCCAACAATTCCGCCTTTTTTGCCGGGTCGGTTTCTTTTTGCGCACGCTCGTACAACGCCTGCGCCATCTCGTTGAGTTTTTGCGCCGCATACGCATTATCCTCAGGATTATCGCCCTGCGGCAATGCCTTGTACGCCTCGTCCATTGCCTTTAGCGCCTCATCAGCAGAACGCGCCGACTGCGCATTTTTCACCGCATTATCTACCGCCAAATCAGTGGCTTTTTGCTGACCAGCACGAGCCGAATCCGCCGCTTTTTGCACCGATTCAGAAAGAGATTGCGCCTGTTTGTTGTTCGGGTCGCGTCGAGCCGCTTCGTCCGCGTATTCTTGGGCTTTTGAAAGCAATTTCGCCTTGTTAATCGGGTCGGTTTCCTTTTCAGCCAACCGAGAAAGTGCCTGTGCCATTTCGGTTAATTTCTGCGACGCATACGCATTATCAGCAGGATTGTCGCCCTTAGGAAGCTGCTTATACGCCTCGTCAAACGATTTTAAGATTTCATCTACCGATTGATTGCCAGCCGTTGCATTTTTGATTGCGTCATTCACCGCCGAATCTGTGGCTTTTTGTGCCTGAGCACGAGTAGAATTCGCCGCATTTTCCGCATTTTGAGCAAGCGTTTTCGCCGTCTGATTATTCGGGTCGCGTCGAGCCGCTTCGTCTGCGTATTCCTTGGCTTTTGCCAGCAATTCCGCCTTTTTTACAGGGTCGGTTTCTTTTTCCGCACGCTCAAGCAGAGCCTGCGCCATCTCGTTGAGTTTTTGCGCCGCATACGCATTATCCCGCGGATTATCGCCCTTTGGCAAAGCCTTATACGCCTCGTCCATCGCCGAAAGTGCCTCATCAGCAGACTCTGCATTGCGCGCATTTTTCACCGCGTCGCTTACCGCTTCGTCAGTCGCTTTTTGCTGACCTGAACGAGCCGCTTCCAACGCCTTTGTTATCGCAAGCGACAAATTCAACGCTTTTTGATTCTGCGGGTCGCGCTTCGTAGCTTCGTCCGCGTATTCCTTGGCTTTCGACAAAAGTTCAAATTTTTTGAGAGGGTCTTTTTCCTTCTGTGCACGGTCAAAAAGTGCCTGCGCCATTTCGGTTAATTTTTGCGACGCATACGCATTGTCTTCAGGATTATCGCTTTTTGGGATTGCATTATACGCGTCTTCCATTGCGGCAAGCGCATCGTCTGCCGATTTCCCTGACGCTGCATTTTTGATTGCATCGCTCACCGCCGAATCCGCCGTTTTTTGAGCCTGAGCACGAGCCGCATTCGATTCCGATTCCAATTTTTCCGAAAGAGATTGCGCCGTTTTATTCGTCGGGTCGCGCCGTGCCGCTTCGTCCGCGTATTCCTTGGCTTTTGCAAGCAAATCCGCCTTTTTTGCTGGGTCGGTCTCACGCGCCGCACGGTCGAGCAATGCCTGCGCCATTTCGCTCAATTTTTGCGCCGCATACGCATTTGCTTCAGGATTGTCGCTTTTCGGCAGCGTTTTATACACGTCGTCCATTGCGCTCAGAACATCGTCCGAACTTGCTTTTCCCGATTCCGCTTTGGAAAGCGCCTCTGAAAGAGCCGTATTCGTCGCTTTTTGCTGCTCTGCTTTCGCATTTTCAGCAGCCCGCCCAGTTTGCTGAGAAAGAGATTGCGCCGTTTTATTCGTCGGGTCGCGCCGTGCCGCTTCGTCCGCGTATTCCTTGGCTTTTGCCAGCAATTCCGCTTTTTTTACCGGGTCGGTCTCACGCGCCGCACGGTCGAGCAATGCCTGCGCCATTTCGCTCAATTTTTGCGCCGCATACGCATTTTCCTCAGGCGTATTGCCCGACGGAAGCGATTCCTTGAGCGCATCGAACTGCGAAATTACGGAATCTGCATCTGCGGTGGCTGCGGCATTTTTCACCGTCGATAACGCTTGGTCAATCGCGCTTTTTGTGCGGTCGTCCAGCGTATAATCGTCCACGCTACTGCCGCCCTCAGAGCGTCGCTGTTGGCGTTCCTGCTCCAGACGGCGAATTTCTGCAATTTCGTCCACCGCCGCCTGCATTCGTTCTTGAGCCTGTGCCCGCGCCTGCTCTTTTTTCGCATTGCGGATACTTTCGTTTGCCCGCGCCAAAGCCGCCAAATCGCCGTTTGCGTCCTCAAGATACGGCAAATACTGCGGAAACTCCGAAAGCAACGCGCCTTTTTTCAGCAAAAGCACATCGTCAATCAGCTGTTTCACTTCCTCGTCGTCGGGATTGTCAATCAGCATTTCGTCCAAAAGTTCCATTGCGTGCTCGTATTCAGCGTGCGCAATGTAATATTTTGCAAGCCGTAGCGTATTTTCCCTGCGCTGTTCAGGAGAAAGAGCGTCAAAATCACTTGCCGCAATTTCATCAAAATCAGAACTTTTATTTGATTCTGTTGTTTCGCCGCTGTGCGAAGAAGAGCCGCCCAGCAGCCCACTTTTGAAAAGCGCAATGCCTCCGCCGCCTAATCCCAAAAGCAAAAGCAATACGATAATCAATGCTGTTTTCTTGTTCTTGTTGTCGTTTTCAGCCATTTTTAATCCAACTCCGATTCATAATCATATTCAAACGTTCCTTCAACACCAGCCGACATATTCGTCGATTCCGAGTTTTGCAAAGAACTCATTATATCCTGCAAAATTTTTTGGCGTTTTGCCTCTTCCTCAGCAGCTCTTTCAGCTGCAAGCCGTTCCGCTTCCGCCTGAGCCTGCTCCTTCATCGCGGCTTCTTTTTCCACAGCATCTTTTTCAGCGTTTACGCGCATCAGCTCATTCATAAGCGCATTTGCTTCTTCTGCAGAAAGTCCGCGCCCACCGCCGCCAGAGCCGTTTCCAGCACCGCCATTGCCACTGCCGCCGCCAGCACCTCCGCCCATTCGGCTTTCAAGATACGCCTTGTCGCTTGTTAAACGCAGCAATTCAGCCTTGAGTTGCTCGATTTCCGCAAGACTTGCAGAAACCGCATTGTTGCGCTTGTTCAACTCTTCTTGCAAAAGCCCGATTAAAATCTGAACGCGCGGTGCCTGTTCGTCATTCGGAGCAAGATACAAAAATTGTTTGTAATCGTCGATTGCCTTGTCAAGCCTATCCTGCTTCATTCGCGTGTTTGCCCGATTAAGCCATGCCGACGCATACATCGGGTCTGCCGTCAACGACAGCGAAAACATCACATCTGCTCTGTCAAAATCGCCGAGAGAAAATGCCGCATTTCCTCCATTATATGCCAAAATTGAAGTATTGCCATCTTTTATTTTCATTCCGGCTTCGTCAATGATTATCGCTTTTTCAAATTGAGCCGTCTGATAATACGAAACTCCAAGATAAATATACGCCGATGGGTCTATCTCTGAATCAAGAATTGCGTTTTCCAAATAAGGAATTGCAAGTTGCGGCTGATTTTTTCTAAAATATTTTCGCCCCTTTTCAAAACTTTCTGCGCTTGTTTTTGTGTCGATTTCCACCGCAGGGGCAGCCGGATACGCAGGAGCCGAAGCCGCAGACACCGTATCGGCGGGCACAGAAGTTGCCGTCTGAGTTTGCCCTTCAGCGCTCACTGGCGCACCTTCCGCAGCTTCTTGCGCCGAAAACGCTGCACAAATATTGATAGCAAATATCGAAAGAATAAGACATCTTTGTCTTTTTTTCATTTTCTCACCTACCGAATATAGAAAATAAGGATAATGATTTGACATAGTTGCATAAAAAAGTTACCATTTCATAGCAGTATGTTCAATATATAAAATATCGGAGGATAGAATGGTCTCGATAATCCTTATCGCCGTTCTCTTGGTTGCAGTCGGATTTTTAATCTATTGGATTGCCAAATCGTTTATATCGCCAAAAAAAATAGACGGGATAAAAAAACTGCTCAAGCAGGGAAAATTCATTGCCGCCGAAAGAATGGCGAAATCCATGATTGCAAAAAATCCGCGTGATTTTTTGGCGCATTATTATCTCGGAAAGGCGTATCTTGCAGACAACAAGAGCGAACTGGCTTTGATGGAATTCCGTTTGGTCAATCAAAGTGCAATCTTTGGACCTGATTTGCCAGAATTGGAATTTCGCCAGCAAGTTTCAAAATTATATATGAAATTTAATCAGCCGCAAGATGCGCTCAAGGAATATCTCCTTTTAACGAAGCTCGAACCTCGCAATTCCGACAATTTTTATTACGTCGGAAAACTATACGAGCAGCAAAACCGCGCTGATTTGTCTATGGGATTTTACCAAAAAGCGTTGCAACTCAATAAACGCAACGTAAAAGCTCATTCTGCGCTCGGTGTCATTTATTTCCGCTCAAAAGATTTTATCGATGCCAAAAAAGAGATTGACATCGCTATTCAGATGAGTCCAGACACGTTCTCTAATTATTATTACCTTGGAAAAATCCACAAGGAAAACAAGGATTACGGAGCGGCTTTAAGCGCATTTGAAAAGGCTACTCGCGACCCTGAATATCGCCAAAGAGCATTGATTGAACGAGGTTCTTGCTATATGGCAGGAGAGTCTGTTGACAATGCAATAACCGAATTTAGCCACGCGGTAAAATGCAGCAAAGATGAAGGCAGTTCAGAGACCCTGTATGCGCGGTATTTCTTGGCAGCATGCTATGAGAAAGCCAGGAAAATCGACCTTGCGCTTGAACAATGGGAAAAGATTTTTGCCCGCAATCATTCGTTCCGCGATGTTTCTGCAAAATTGGCAGAATACCGAGATTTGCAGTCAAACGATAGCTTGAAGGAATACCTTACCAGTTCATCTGATGAATTTTTGGAAATTTGCAAAAAGGTATCGCTTGCAGAATATTCGCTTTCGGCAACAACGGCAGAAGGGACAAAATACGGTTGCAAAATCCTTGCCACCGAGAAAAAAAGCGACAACTGGATGTCCGTTCGGCAGCAGTTGTTCCTTTTGGAATATCACCGCGACGCAGACCCTGTAGGAGACGATGTGGTGCGAAATGCGCTTGACGAAGTAAAAAAGCATAATTATGCAAAAGGAATGGTGTTTTCAAGTTCAGGCTTTACACGCTCGGCTGTTTCAGTGGCGGAAAATAGACCTGTAGAACTTGTGGGAAAAGACCAATTAGAAAAAGTGCTGTCAAAAGCGGGAGTGTGATGTAGATGAAAATCCTCTGTGTATCGGATCAAATTGACCCAGCCGTCTACAGCGGAAATGCAAAAAATCGATTTTCTGACGTAGACCTTATTTTGTGCGCCGGCGATATTCCGATGGACTATGTGGATTTTATAGTTTCTACACTAAATAAGCCCACCTATTTTGTTTTTGGTAACCACGATTTACAAGAATTCGGATTTTACCACAAAACAAGAACGGCAGGCGCACACCCCTACGACGCAGGAACGTTTCAGCAAGACGATTTTAGCCACAGCCACGGAGCAACGTACGCAGGCTTCAAGGCGCTGCGACTAAAAAACTTTCCCATCAAGGACGAAAGCGGGAAAAGCACACCGCTCCTTTTGGTAGGGATTTCTGGTTCGATTCGTTACAATAACGGAGAAGACCAATACACAAATTTTGAAATGTTGGTAAAATTGCTAAAAATTGTACCAGCACTGTTATGGAATAAAATTCGATACGGCAGATATTTGGACATATTTTTGACGCATGCTACGCCTCGAAAAATCCATGACCTTGAAGACCCGTGTCACAAAGGTTTTTCGTGTTTTAATTGGTTTATTGAGAGTTTTCGCCCTAAATATATGGTGCATGGACATATTCATCTTTACAATCCGCAAGCACCTCGAATCACGGTTCATGGCGATACTACCATAATCAATGCGTACAGCAAATATATTTTTGATTTTGAGCAAATTCCTGCTCCCGATGAAAGGAGATAAATGTGAAAGCAATGATTTCACCACAAACGGACGAAGATTTTTACAAGGCGAGAAACCACGCATTGTTCAACGAACTTCAGCATTTCTTAAAGCCCGATGAAGCATCTTTGATTTCGTTTTCAGACATAAAACAGCTTCTCAAGCCAAACAACGAAGTTTACAAGGGAATGCAAGTGGTTCCCGTAAATCTTATCGTCGGAAGCGAGGGGCGATACCGCGACTTTGACAATCATTTTTTCCCAAAAAGCCTACATCTCAAAGAGCGGTGGGAACATATTGATATGGCGCATCTTCAGGACGTAAATCTGCCGCCAATTTCGCTCTATGAACTCGGAGGGCTTTATTTTGTTCGTGACGGAAATCATCGTGTTTCAGTTGCACGAGCGCGCGGAATCGAAAATATTGATGCCGAAGTCGTCAGTCTTCAAAGCGAAATTAAGCTCAATGTCGGCGATACCAAAGATAAGATGATAAAACACGTTATCAATTACGAAAAACGAGTGTTTTATTCGGAAACCAATTTTGGAGACATTACGGATTATTGGCGACTTGATTTTTCAACTACAGGTCAGTATGATGTTATCTACAACCATATTTTAATCCATAAATATTATATCAATCAAGATAAAACCGAAGAAATCAGTATGCCAGATGCAATTATGTCGTGGTTTAACACCGTGTATTTGCCCGTGGTTCGCGTCATTGAGCATCAGCACATAATGAAGCGATTTCCACATCGAACGCTCGGCGATATGTATGTATGGCTCATAAAATATTGGGATAATTTGAAACAAAAATTTGGGCAAGATTTCAGTTTGGATAAAGCTGCCGAAGATTTTACCGAAAAGTATGGAAAATCTTTTAGAAAATCGGTGCTAAAAAGTATTTTGAATATTCTTGCAAAGTTGAAATTAAAAAAAGAAATCGCTTGAATTCTTGACGGCTGCAATATTCAATGTTAAAATGAGTAATAAAAGATTTTGGAGATTATTATTTTGGCTTTAGACGCATTCGCATACATACCACTGTTAGCAACCGTTTTTGTTGCGATTGTGCTATTCGCTCTTTTGATGGCGATAAATAAAAAACGTTCAGCAAGAATAAGTTTTATTGTTTTTCTATCAATTGTGATTTTAGCAGGTGGCGTAATTTATACCCTCGTTCATCCGGGGTTGATGATGCTTTCGATGTCGATTTTTTGTGCGGTATTTATTTTTTTACCGTACTGCATTATTACCGTTATGCTCCCTGCAAAAAAAATCGAGAAAGAAGACGAGGACGTTGAAATAAAGCCAACAGAATCTGTTGCTCAAGTTCCCGCAGCGAACATCGAACTTTCCGACACTCAAAAAGACTTACTCGATTTGAGTCTTGATTTTGTTGTTTTCAGTGAAAAATCGTTTTCTGACAGAAAAGACGGTTTAGCGCACGTTTTGGAGCACATCAACAAAACGCTGATAAATATCACACACGCCGATGGCGGTGCTATTTTACTGATTGATGATTTTGAAGATATTATTTCAGTAAAATCATTTTCGGGCACATTCCCGCCGCCTTATAAATTGCCTTCAGATTTACCTCATAAGCCTATTCGCGTTGAAACCAGTTTTAAATTTGCAACTTTTCCTCTGCGCGATAACATCTTTGGCGAGGTTGCATTAGGCGGAAAGCCTGAATTGATAACAAAACCTGAACTCGATGACAGGATTTATCAAAACAGTCCTGAAGATTTTTTGCGTTGCGGAAGCTATATTTTTATTCCAATGAAAATCGGGGATACCGTAATTGGCGAATTTGCGCTTGCAAGAAAACTGGGGAATCCAGTCTTTTCTGAAGAAGAATTTGATGCTGCGGTCACACTTTCCAATTTTGGCGCAGTTTCTATTCACGAATTCACCGCGGTTCAAGATGTTGTTGAGCATAATGAATCTGCAAAAGAATCAGATATTGCCTGCAAAATCCAGCAACTTTTGCTGCAGAAAAAAATGCCGAGTATTCCATCAGCCGATGTTTCGGTGTATAATTCACTTGCAGACGGCGTTTGCGGCGATTTTTATGATATAATCGTATCGCGAAAAGACAGGATTTCATTTACAATAACCGATGTTGTTGGAAAGGGAATGAACTCTTTGATGGTTATGATAATGATGCGTTCAATGTTGCGCTTAATTGTAAATACAAAACAAACAGCAGGAACGATTTTGACTTGGATTAACCACGGCATTTCAACAGAATCTGCTATCGACCATTTTGCAAGTATGGCTTTGATAAATTTTGATAGTACGACCAAGCGCATAAATTATGCAACGGGTGGTTCTGCACCAATTTGGTTGTATTCAGCAGAAACAAATGAAATGTCAAAGATTTCGGAGCAGAGTGAGCCTGTCGGCGTTGAAAAATCAACGGTGTATGAAGAGCACTCGCGTCAATTAAAAACTGGTGATATACTGGTAATGTATACAGATGGATTGGTTGAATCTCTTGACGAGAACGGTGTGCAATATTCAATTGATAATCTTAAAAAGATTGTAAAATTGAATCACGCAAAATCGGCAAAAGATATAACATCGCTTATTAAAAGTGATTTAAAACAATTTAATGGCACCGTGCGTCAGCATGATGACCAAACGTTGCTTGTAGTCAAAATTCTATAATTTGAGGAAGGGACTATGGAACTAAAAATACGTAAGAATGGTGAAGTTTACATCATCGACGTAAATGGCGAAATGGATTTGTATAATTCGTACAAACTCAAAGAACTGGTTATGAAGATGCTCGAAAAAAATGTTAAGAGCTTCATCATCAATCTTGAGCAGGTTGACTACATCGATTCTTCTGGAATCGGTGCGTTGATTTACATCTGTTCAACTATAAAAAAGATGAACTTGAAGTTGTATATCACGAATATTCACGGCTCTGTGAAGAAGGTTATTGAACTGACAAAATTGATGGGATATTTCCCGATTGCAAACAGTGTCGAAGAAGCATTGCTCATGATAAACGAATAGGAGAATGATATGGAGCCGATAATCAAAGAACTTCGTTCTGATGACAACGACCCGTTGTTCGATAAAACGAATATGCTTTACAAGGAATTCCCTTCAGATTTCCGTCAAATTCGTTATTTCACATTGCTTATCGTGCAGTCTGCACCCGTTGAAATCAAGGAAATCAACCTTCTTGAGCAGCAAATCAGCGAAGTGATTAAGAATGCGGTTAAGCACGGTAATAATTGTGATGTGAACAAAAAAGTTCACGTTTGGTATTCGTTCAGCGCTTCTCATGCACACATCATCGTGGAAGATGAGGGCGAGGGTTTCAAGGATTTGGAAAAATGGAACGAATTTAACCGAAAGCGACTTGAATGTTTGCATACGTCCGATTTTGAATCATTAACGAATTATGTTTCATTCCGCACAATGAAAAGCGATGAGCAGGACGGCGGTAATGCGCTGTTTGCCGCTTTGGAGTATTGGAACGGCGGTTTTGTGTACAACGGCAAGCGAAACGGTGTTGCAATGTTGAAGCGATTTCAGCAAAAACGGCGAGGCGTTACGGTTGAAGAGTAATATGAAAAACGGTTGCGATTTTGCAGCCGTTTTTTAATGCCCGATTTTTGTTTCATAAATGAATAAATCTACTAAATCATAGTCGTATGGGATTTCCCACATTTTTTTTGACGCAAGATGTATTTTGAATGACTTGAGAGCATCGCTGTTATCAAAGATGCACATTTCTTCGCGAATTTCTGGCTTGCATTTATTTTGATAAAAACGCGAAAAAGTCCCCGCATACACCGTTGCCGAAATATCAAAATAGCATACAATCGGTTTTTCTCCGTTGTTGAATCTGCACATTTCAACAATAATTTGCGTGGCAGTGCCCGGTCCCAAAAAAAATCGTGGATTTCCGTCTTCGAGATATAAAAACTCGCAGTCATACAGGTGAATCATTGCGGCTTTCGACTGAATCCCCGCGTTTCCCGAAAAACGGGAATGATGAATCTGGATTTGGCACTCTTGCGCAATATTTTCGCGCGCACCAAAAATCGCAAGCGGCAATTCCGCATTTTCATCACCGAGAAATTCACAATGCGAAACCTCGACTCCCAGCCCTTTCGAGATAGTCAGCACAGACAAAATTCCGTTTTCATCTGCCGAAAATGTGCAAAATGAGACTTTCACGCTTTTACAGTCGCCCAAAAACGTCACAGGGCAGCCCCAAAAGGTCAGATTTTCCAAACGAACATTCTGCGCATTTGCCCCTAGCAATTCGCCATTAAACAAAACGGCACTTTCCTCCCCCTCTATGAAAACGCCGTCAGCAACCGCAATTTGTTGCTCGCCCAAATCGATAGGGCACTCAATGATGATATGTGCGCCGTCCGTGTAAATCTCCTGAATGAGCGCATCAACATCGGAAACCCGCTTCGGCGCGTTTTTCGTTTTCTCAGGTTTGGGGCTCGGCGCTTCCTTTTTTTCAGGCGCAGGCGCAGAAATATCGCTTTCGGGCATTGGCTGGATTGCATTTTTGGTGGCACACCCCGCAAATTGTGCCGAAAACACAGCGAAAATTATTGTAGAAAAAAGATAAGCCCATTTTTTCATAAAAATACCAGTTGAATTTTACCCCGATGAGCAAGAAATTGTCAACGGAGCACATAAAAATTCGGGAGTATTATTCACATTTTCTGTTATGTACCGCGTATTGCGACAAGCCAAAAAAGTCTGCGTATCGGCTCAATGCACAAGCGAACGACAGAAAAACGCCATTAGCGCTTTGCCATCATTCTGCGGCTGATTTTCGTGCCGAGGAACTGAATCGCAACAACCAGAATAATGATGACCACAATCGCCGCCGTGAGTATCTCGGGGCGAAAGCGCTGATAGCCGTAGCGGATTGCCAAATCCCCCAGCCCGCCGCCGCCGATTGCGCCCGCCATCGCCGAGTAACCGATGAGGTTGATAATCGTGAGCGTAATACCCGACACAATCGACGGAAGCGCCTCCGGAATCAGCACCTTCACAATAATCTGAGCATTCGTTGAGCCCATCGCACGAGCCGCCTGAATCACGCCCGGCTCCACCTCGGTAAGCGCGCCCTCAATGACCTTTGCCACAAACGGAGCCGCCGCAATCGAAAGCGGAATAATCGTCGCCTCCGTGCCGATTGCCGTGCCGAGAATCAAGCGGGAAAGCGGAAAAAGCACAATCATCAAAATGATAAACGGAAAAGAGCGCAAAATATTCACAATAAACGAAAGCGTTTTGTTGAAAAGCGGCTTGGGCATAATCCCCGCAGGCGCAGTCGTACAGAGCAACGTCCCCACAGGAAATCCCAAAATCACAGAAAAAATTGTGCTGAACAGCACCATTTCCAGCGTCTGAAGCGTTGATTCAAAAAGCAAATCGAACATTTAGTTTTCCTCCACGATGATATTTTTTGAGCGCAACGCAGTGATTGCCGCCTGAATTTTCTCCTCGCTGCCGATGAAATCCACAATCATCGTGCCGATATTCTCGTTTGTCAAATGCTGCACGCCGCCCGCGCGAATATTGATGTCAATGCCGAACTCGCGGATAATCTGGCTCAAAATCGGTCGCCCGATGTCATCGTCAATAAAGCGAATCGTGTATTTTCCGCCGCTCATCGACCAGCGCACAAATTTTTTGCCGCCCGCATCAGAGTCATTCGCCTGAATATGCGAAAGAAAATCCTTGGTAATCGCCGTCTTCGGCTCAGAAAACAGCTTTGCGACCGTCCCCAGCTCCGCAATTCTGCCGCTGTCGATGACCGCCACGCTGTCGCACGCATCGCGCACCACTTCCATCTGGTGCGTAATCATCACGACGGTGAGCTGCATTTTTTGCTGAATCTCGCGGATAAGCGCCAGAATCGAGCGCGTGGTCTGCGGGTCAAGCGCGCTTGTCGCCTCGTCGCAAAACAGGATTTTCGGATTGGTAGACAGCGCACGGGCGATTGCAACACGCTGTTTTTGCCCTCCCGAAAGCGCAGAAATCGGCGCATTGGCGCGCTCAGAAAGCCCCACGAGCGACAACATTCGCTTCACCGTTTCGTCGATTTCGGCTTTTGGCTTCCCGCAGATTTCCAGCGGATACGCAACATTTTTCGCAGCAGTTCTCGACGAAAACAGATTGAAGTTCTGAAAAATCATTCCAATCGTCCGCCTCTCTTGAATCAGCTCGTTCTTTGAAAGATTGTCCACACGGCGATTGCCATAATACACCGCCCCCGCGTCAGGAGGCTCCAGCAGGCTCATCAAGCGCACAAGGCTCGATTTTCCCGCGCCGCTTTTTCCGATAATCCCGAACACCGTATTTTCAGGGATTTCCAGCGATACACCGTCCACAGCTTTTACAGATTTATCCGCCGTTGTGTATGTTTTTTCAAGGTTTTCAAGTTTTATTTGCATACGCGTAAGTATATCAAAACGCGCCTCACTTGTCATTATCACGTTCACCTTTTCTGCTCCCTCCGATAGCCCTTCAGCGCTTCGTGCCGCAGACCATCAGACTATCCTCTGATGAGCTATCAGAGTAATACTCTGACGCTCTCCCCCTGCTTCCTCTGCCTCTTGCCGCGAGGGAGCACTGACGCGCTTCGATTGCACGCACGGGGAGAATGACAAATTGTTATTGAAAAATCGTTTGACAGATTTTCATTTGTAGACTTATACTAATATCTGAAAATCTAGGACAAAATCAATTCTGTCCGATGTTTAGGAGATACTTAATGGCAAACAGAATTATGCTTAACGGCACATCGTATTTCGGCAAAGGCGCAATC
>ERZ842401.1042-NODE-1042-length-40568-cov-16.548268_pt1 | contig 40568 bp, 46 predicted proteins | sample MGYA00521270_ERZ842401 | MGnify/ENA primary metagenome ERZ842401 (study PRJEB31892, sample SAMEA3878208) | bioreactor metagenome | biome: Moose rumen | place: Sweden | collected 2011-10 | study: EMG produced TPA metagenomics assembly of the PRJEB12797 data set... | reverse complement strand
TGGACTGATTGTAGAGAATACCAAGGTGCTCCAGGATGGCAAGACCTATCAGTTTTGGTAGCAGCAAATGTCTATCTCTACAAATCCGAAAAGAGTAGGAAAGAAGAAGAGAAAGAGGAGCTATTGAAAATGAAACAAAAAATGATTCAAGAAGGAGTTGCAGAGAATGAGATAAATGAAGATGACTTAAAGGACGAAATAGCGCCAAAACCGCGATATGCATGGATTTTTGGTGTAATAGTATGTCTGGATATTTGGATTGTTGGGGCAGTTGTTACCCACCTGTGGGCAGGAACCTTCTTTACAGAAGTAGATCCTAATGATAACCGCAAAGCATTATTTGGCGATAGCTTCGGAGCAGTCAATGCACTTATATCTGCCTTTGCATTTGCAGGTCTTATAGTAGCATTTATCATTCAACGTTACGAACTACGTTTGCAATGGAAAGAGCTAAAGAATACCCGAGACGAATTGAGAGGGCAAAAGCAGGAATTCGAAATGCAGAATAAAACGTTCAGAAGAGAGTGTTTCGAAAACACCTTTTTCTCGATGCTTCAAATGCAACAAACTATAACGGAAGGTTTGATTCTTCACAATCGTGAAAAGAACCCTAACTACAAAGAAGATGATATGATGACCTGGCCGGAATATAATTATACAATGGTTATGGGACGCGAGGTTTTTCATAAGATATATGATAATAATAACAACTTTCAATTGTTATCAAGTGGTTGGCGCGATTATGGAGGTTTATTAGAATCATTACGTCATAATGGTTATAATTGGTTTGCACAGAATGATGAACTTACCTTTTTGGATCATTATTTTCGTCATCTTTATCGCATCATCAAGTATGTCGATGAAAATAGGGATATAACAGTATTTGCAGAAGAAGATAAAGAGGATGATGTCCGATATAGCTATGTGGCAATATTAAGAGCCACGATTTCAGACTATGAACTTGGTTGTTTATTCTATAATTGTCTTTCAGAAAATGGCCGAGTAAAGTTTAAACCTTTGGTCGAGAAATATTCTTTCTTCAACAATATACGCGATAAGGTCTTATTAGATCCCGAGAAGGATAAAAATGAATATGCAGCAAAAGCCTTTAACAGAGAGGCATAATATCCTGAGTACACAATGCAATGGATATATGAGGCGATACAGAAACATGATATAGATGCTGAATTGCAGGCATTGCTGAACGATGGTCATAAGGAAATACTTCAGAGTGAATGCTATCAGGAATATGGCTATCCAAGCAACATTGAAAGATAATTTGGGGAGGGTATTTTATTCTCTCGATGAGGGATTACGGATATGATTCCCCAAAACTCAGTTCCAGCAGCATAGCAACCTTGAAACTTGAAACCTGAATCCTGAAACCAGCGAATACGCAGTATGAGCAAAGTCCAGCGTTTTGAAGACCTGACCATCTTTCAGATGGCTCGTGACCTCTGTAAGGATGTGTATGCTAACACCAAGGACGGCGAGTTCCATAAGGACATGAGGTTTGTTCAGCAAATTCATGCAGCCGCCGGCTCTATCATGGACAACATAGCAGAGGGCTACGAACGCGATGGCAACAAGGAATTTATCAATTTCCTGTATATTGCAAAAGGCTCCTGTGGCGAAGTTCGCAGTCAGATCATTAGAGCCACTGATGTCGGTTTCATTGACAAGGACACGGCCAAGAAACTATATAATGATAGTCTCAATCTGAGCAAAGCAATAAGCAAGTTCATCACTTCCCTCAAAGGAAGTCCAATCACAGGCTTAAAACACCTGAAACCTGAATCTTGAAACCTGAATCTAAATCTCTTGAAACTTGAATCATGAAACTTGAAACAAAGTCTTTTGACCTGTCGCGAGACACTATATAAAAAATTGGTTATGTATGGGGCAGGCTCTTATCAGGGTCTCTCATAATATAAAAGATTCCACTCGACCTTTGGTCGCTTATTCCCGATAGGGTCTAAAGAACAAACCTGGTAATCCTGCCCTTTTATTTTTTGATTGTTTCATTATTAAATATTTGTGAATTATGGAAATTAAAGATTTTATTAAGAATTTAGCTGATCAGTTTGATGAAGTGGAACTTGAGGACTTTGCTCCTGAGACCAAGTTCAAGGAGTTTGACGAGTATTCATCACTTACCGCCCTTTCGATTATTGCCATGGTCGATGACGAATATGGTGTGACGTTGAAGGGGGATGACCTCCGTCAGGCTTCTACAGTTCAGGAATTGTTTGACATTGCAAAGGCTAAGGCATAATGTACTGTTCATTCAAAAACCTGAAAATAGCAGGCTTTGCTGCGGGTGTGCCGAAGGCAGTCACCCGTAGCGAAGATGCTATTCACTCTGCTGACTATGATGCAGCTTCGTTTATAGAGACGACGGGCATTAAAGAGCGTCGAATCTCTAATGAATTCACGACCTCAGACCTTTGCTGTGCTGCAGCAGAACGACTGATTTCAGACCTTGGCTGGGAGAAGTCAGACATTGATATACTCGTCTTTGTCTCACAGAATGCCGACTATATTCTCCCCGCCACAGCCTGTATCCTACAGGATCGTCTTGGTCTGAAAAAGGAGTGCTATGCAGAAGACATTGCTCTTGGCTGTTCTGGATGGGTCTATGGCTTGAGCACCATAGCAGGTTTGATGTCAGGAGGTGAGGCTAAGAAGGCTCTGCTTCTTGCAGGCGATGCCAAACGTCGTGCCGAATATGAGCTTGACACATTGATGGGCTTTGCTGGCACAGCGACAGCCATTGAGTATGAAGAAGGTGCGAAAGGCTTCAAGTTTCACATGGGCACAGACGGTAGCGGTCACCAGTCAATTATCATTCCTGACGGTGGAGCCCGTAATATGACTACCGAGAAGTCCTTTGAATTGGAGAATGTTAATGGTAATATGATTAATCGTCTTACCCCTCGCATGGATGGTATGGACGTGTTTGCTTTTGCTATTACTGTACCTGCGAAGTCAATTAAGTCTCTTGGAGAAAAGTACGGTTTTGACTATCAGGATGCCGACTACTTTGTGTTCCATCAGGGTAATGTCATCATGCTCAACAAGATAATCAAGAAACTGAAGGTCAGTCCTGACAGAATGCCACTCTCCCTGCCTTATTTCGGCAATACTTCGTCGGCCTCCATTCCCATCACCATTACAACCCAGTTAAAGGGAAAGGTTGAGGACAAACCAACTAAGTTCATCGGTTGTGGCTTTGGTGTCGGTCTTTCATGGGGCACGGTTGCATTTGAAACAGAAAAACTAATAATATCAGATTTAGTTGAATTATAATTTATGACGATAGAGAATCCATATAGCCTTGAGGGCAAGACTGTCCTGGTGACAGGTGCCGGTTCTGGCATAGGCAGGGCTACTTCTATTGAGTGCTCCAGATTGGGAGCTACAATGGTATTGGTTGATATTAATCCTGAGACAGTCAAGGAGACCCTGGGGATGTTGGCCAATCAGGAATTGGCGCATCAGTCTTTTGTCTGCGACCTGACAAGTGATGAGGCTCTTGATGATTTAGTTGCCAAAGTACCAGAGTTGACGGGTCTCGTTAACAATGCGGGCATCAATAAGTTGCTCCCTCCAAACTTTATTAATCGGACGGACATTGACAGAATCTTCAGTATCAACACTTTTGCGCCTATTTTCCTGACTCAGAAATTGTTGAAGAAGAAAAAGCTGAAGCAGGGCGCTTCCATTGTGTTTACGTCTGCACTGAACGGGGTATATTCCTCGTCACCAGCCAACAGCATGTATTCAGCATCAAAGGGAGCTATTAATGGTTTTATGAAGAATCTGGCCCTTGACCTCGCTGCCAAGAAGATTCGCTGCAATAGTGTCAATCCAGGCATGATTGAGACAGAGATACTTAGCCATGGTGCTGTCTCTGCTGAACAGATTGAGGAAAACAAGAAGAAATTCCCGTTGGGGCGTTGGGGCAAACCTGTGGAAATTGCAAGAGGAATAATCTTTCTATTATCCGACGCTTCATCATGGACAACAGGCACAACGCTTGTCATAGATGGTGGTGTATTATTAGCAAGGTAAAAACGACATAATGGCAAAGACAAGGGACTTGTATTGGGACACTTTGAAGTTGGTTCTGATTTTCTGTGTGGTATATGGACATGTCGTTCAACCATACCGCGATGGAAGTCAGTTCAACATGACCGTGTTCAATTTCATTTACTCCTTTCACATGCCCTTGTTTGTCTTTATTTCCGGACGTTTCTCCCATTTCTCTGACCGTGATAGATACAAGAAGAGTATTCTTAGGGTTCTTGAGACGCTGTTGGTCTTTCATTTGATAAGGTGCTTCATGCAGCTGCTTCAGGGGAATGGTATTCATCTAAGTATGTTTACCACTCCAAGTTTTGCTTTATGGTATTTGGCTGCTCTTGTGTATTGGCGCATTTTAGTGCTGTTAATGCCGGAAAAATTGAAAAAACAGCCTATTTCGATGATTGCGATTTCTATATGCATCAGCCTGATAGCCCCTTTTATTCCTGGGATTTGGGGTAAGCATTTCGTCATCGAGCGTTCCATGACCTTCTTGCCCTTCTTTGTGTTGGGATATTATTCAGTAGGTGTTGATATCAAAGAAAAGGTCAAGAGAATAAATCCTATGATTGCGGCAGGATATTTGGCAGTTCTTTTTGTTTGTCTATATGTGGCTTTACAATATTTTGCCATTAATACGGCCACTATTGTTCACTATTCTTTTTCATACTGGACAGACAACCTGACAGATAGTATAGGGAGGATTGGTATAAGAAGTCTTTATATTCCCTTTGTAATCGTAACAAGTGCAATGGTGATGAGAATTGTTTCCGTTTTGCCTTTAGTGGCGGGGGTAATTTCGATGTTCGTTTATATATACCACATGTTCTTTGTTGATTTCTTAAAGTATGCAGTACATTATGGTTATCTTCCATCAAATGAATTGTTTTTATTCACATATACAGTGATTTCTTTTGTAGCTCTTCTTTTTATGTCGAGAATAAAGATAATGGTTATTCTTTTGAATCCGATTAGTTATTTATGTTCGAAAAAACTAAAAATGTAAGATAGTTATGTATAATCCGTTCACAATATCTGGAAAAACTATTCTGATTACAGGCGCAGGCGGTGGCATCGGACGCGCCACTGCTGTTGAGTGTGCCAAGATGGGAGCCTGTATTATGCTGACAGACATCAACGAGACTTCCCTTAATGAAACGCTCGCTTTGCTTGACACGAGCGAGGGTCAGGAGCATAGGTTGTTTGTGGCTGACCTGACAGATGAAGACAAACAGACAGAACTGGTTCAGAGTCTCCCAGAACTTGATGGCTTAGTGAGTAATGCGGGCATCAGCAAGGTGCTCCCTATCCAGTTTCTGAACACTCAGGACATGGACAGGATTATGAATATCAATGCCTTCGCTCCGATGTACCTGACTCAGAAACTCTATAAAAAGAAGAAGATAAAGAAGGGCGGATCCATTGTCTTCACGGTTTCCATCAGTGGTGTTTGTATGGTGTCGATGGGTGGCGTGATGTATGCTGTTTCCAAGAATGCATTGGATGCCTTTATGCGCAATGCTGCCCTGGAGTTTGCTGCAAGGAATATCCGTGTGAACAGTGTGAACCCCAGCCGCGTGAACACACCCCTTATCAAGGCCAATACCTCTTATTCAGAGGAAGATCTTGCCAAGGATATGCTCACATACCCTTTGAGGCGCTATGCTGAACCAGAGGAGATAGCACATGCCATCATTTACCTCCTCTCAGATGCTTCGTCATACGTCACAGGTCATTCATTGATAATTGATGGTGGAAAAACTTTAATGTAAATAATATGTTAACAGGAAAGAATGCTATTGTTACAGGCTCGAATCGTGGTATAGGTCGGGCTATAGTGGAGAAGTTTGCTCAGAATGGTGCCAATATTTGGGCTTGTTGTCGAAAGAAGAACGAAGAGTTCGAAGCAGATATGGCACAACTGGCTGACAAGTATGGAGTATGGGTTAAGCCTGTGTATTTTGAGCTTGATACTGAAGAGTCAATCAAAGAAGGTCTTCAGACTATTTTTGACGAGAAAATCCCAATACATATCTTGGTCAATAATGCTGGCGTTACAGCAGAAGGTTTACTGAACCAAGTATCGATTGATTCCATTCGGAAAGTATTCGATATCAATTTCTTCTCGCAGTTGGTTATGATACAGAAAGTATCCAAGAAGATGATTCGTAATAAAGGTGGCGTTATCATTAATCTTGCTTCTATTGCAGGTATGATGCCTCTCCCCGGACGCACAGCATACGGTGGAAGTAAGGCAGCTGTTATCTGGATGACACAGTCTCAAGCCCGTGAACTGGCACCTTTCCATATACGAGTGAATGCTATGGCACCAGGAACAATTGATACGGATATGATTAAGCATTATACTGATGAGCAAATAAGCCAATTTGCAGATGAAGCTTGTGAACGTAGAATTGGAACAGCTGAAGAAGTGGCTAAAGTGGCCTTGTTCTTGGCTTCTGACGAGTCTTCGTTCGTTAACGGTCAGATAATCAGAGTTGATGGTGGTAGATAGTACCAGAGACGGGAAGTTTGATACTTTAAAATTTGTCCTAATTGTCTTTGTGATTTTAGGACATGTTTTAGAGTCGAATTTGTCGGACGATTCTTGCAAATTTGTTTATCGTCTGATCTATACTTTCCATATGCCTATTTTCATATTTATTTCAGGTTACTTTTATAAAGATTGCCCCAAAGTTGGTTTTTGGAAGTCAATAATTAACTTACTGTTTGTTTATATTATCTTTCAACTTTTATATTTTGGGGATCCGAAAGCATATTGGAATCATCCAGATATAGCATTGACTTTGAAAGGATTGGAGTATAATCTTCAGCATATCTACGTACCATCTGGACCGTTGTGGTTTATTTTGTCGCTAATCTGTTGGAAGGTGATGGTAAAATGTCTTGGTAGCAAAATGCGTGAGCAATATGGAGGTATAATTCTAATTGGTTCTTTTTTACTGGGATGTGCAGCAGGTTATGTTCCCATAGGCAAAGAATTTTCTTTTCAGCGTACATTGTCTTTTTTTCCATATTACTGGGGGGGGGTATTATTTAAGATATAGTAATTCTGAGTTAATTCGAAGGTTTATTGATATAGTAAAGAATTGTTCCTGGATATGGTTAGTGATAAGTTTTCTTGTACTTGTATTTATTGCATTATTAGGGAAATATGTACCAACTCGATTATTATATGGTTCTGATTCATATTATATGATATTTCCTACGAATTCTGTTCTTTTGGCTATAGAACGCTTGATGATTTATATCCTTATACTCTCAGTGACTTTGTTGATAATAGCTAAAGCGAGGCCGATAAGTTGCTTCTCATCGGTGGGGAAATGGACGTTGTTCTATTTCTTGTATCACACATATTTTATATGGCTATTACAGTATAGTGTAGTGAGCTTGCATTTGCCCATGAATTTGGGGCTTGCAATTGTTTATACAACCATTATTTTATTGATTCTTTATGTATTACACATGTTTAGTTTTCTTGTTTTGTTAACAAATCCAATTAAAAGATGAATGAATATAGTTCTTTAAAAGCAATGACGAAGCGTATGCGTCGTAGAATCCTTGATTTGACGATTCCTTGCGACTTTCATTCCCATTATGGGCCAAGCCTGTCAATGGTAGAGATTATGACTGTGCTATACAAGCATGTGCTTCATTATGATGTAACCAATCCCACATGGGAGGAACGGGATCGTTTCTTTCTGAGTAAAGGTCACTGTGTGCTGGGTCTTTATACGACCCTTGAAGAGTGTGGCTTTATTACAAAAGAGGAACTGGACACGTACCAGACCAACTATAGCCCTTTCAATTCTCATGCTGTGATGAATCTTAGTCATGGCATTGAGGCATCGAGTGGAAGTTTGGGCCACGGACTTGGTTTGGCTATCGGCAGTTTGTTGGCTGCCAAGAGAAAAGGAATGAGCTATCGTGCTTTTGTTTTGGTGGGCAATGGTGAATGCAATGAAGGTTCCGTATGGGAAGCAGCCATGTTTGCAGGAATGCACCATCTTGATAACCTTGTCGCTATATTGGACTATAATAAAGATCAGGGTGACGGCAAGAGTGAAAATATTCTGAGTTTGGAACCCATTGAGGAAAAGTGGAAAGCCTTTGGCTGGAACACCAAGCGTGTAGACGGTCATGATATTGCCCAGCTCATTGATACTTTCGATAATATTGAGAAGAATGGAAAACCAACCATTGTAATAGCTGATACCATCAAGGGTAAAGGCGTTTCATTTATGGAGGGCGCTCATGAATGGCATCACCACAAGATGACTCAGGAACAATACGAACAGGCAATAGACGAAGTAGAAAGGAGTTAAAAGATGGAAATAAGTAAGAAAAATATCATAGTCTGGTCTACATTAGGCCAGAGAGCCACCTATGGTCAAGTATTATTTGAGTTGGCCAAAGAAAGAGACAATTTCTTTGTCATGTCAGCAGATGTCGGAACTTCCTCTGGTTTAAAACGTTTTGCAGAAGAGTTACCTGATAGATACATTAATACTGGTATTGCAGAGCAGAACCTTGTTAGCATCGCATCAGGAATGGCAAAAGAAGGTACGACAGTATTTGTATCCTCTTTCTCTACTTTCATGAGTATGCGAGCATACGAGCAGTTGAGAGTGGATGCTGCATATATGCATAACAATGTGAGAGCTGTAGGTATCGTAAGTGGAGTGTCTGCCGCTTATCAAGGAAACACCCATTTTGGATTAGAAGATGCTGCCGTCATGCGTTGTATCCCTGGTATGACAGTTGTTGAGCCTGCAGATTGCCTTGAAGTATTCAAGACTGTTCAGGCCTCACTTGACTATGACGGTCCAATGTATATCCGTTTAACAGGTGTTACAAGAATGCCTTCAGTTTACAAACAGGACTATGAGTTTGAGATAGGAAAGGGAATAAAACTTGTAGATGGTGAAGATATTCTTATCGTTGCAACTGGTTCGATGGTTTACAACTCACTTCAAGCAGCCAAAAAAATGGCTGAGGAAGGTGTAAGTAGTGCTGTCGTCAATATGCACACGATTAAGCCACTTGACAAGGACATACTCCTTGAAAATCTCGCAGGTAAGAAACTGATTGTAACTGTTGAGGAACATATCACTATTGGTGGACTGGGCAGTGCAGTCGCTGAGGCTTTGGCTGAGGTCAAAGAGAAACCGGCACAGGTCATGATAGGTTTACCTAATGAATTTTTGAAGTCTGCATCATATACAGAATTATTGGATCATTATGGTCTTTCTGTCGATAAGATTGTGAATAGAATCAAAGAAAATTTGTAAATAAACATTTAAAATATTACGAAAATGAGCAACATTGAGAAACTGAAGGAAGCTTTCGTAGAAGGTCTTGAAATCCCCGTGGAAGAAGTTGAGAATGCAACGATGGAGAGCGTTGGCAAGTGGGACAGCATTGGTCAGATGAGTCTGATTGCCGTCATTGAAGACGCTTTTGAGATTGAGTTCGAACCCGATGAGGTGATGCGATTTACTTCATTTGCTGCTGGTGTTGATATCCTGAAGAATCATGGTATAGAGTTCTAATTTGATGCTATTAGATATAGATAAGAAGCCTGCATCATCAATGGCTGCCATTGATGATGCAGGTGGACAATTGACATACGGTGAGTTGGTTGACCTGCGCAGTGAACTGGCTGGTGTGTTACCAGAGCGCGAACTGGTTTTCTGCCTTTGTGAGAATAAGGTGGGATCATTGGCGGGCTTCCTAACTTTATATGATTGCAAGGATGTCTGTCTGTTGCTCAGTGCACACATTGACAACGCATTGCTCAAAGTGTTGGATGAGACCTACGGTCCTTCTTATTATTGGATGCCGGAGGCTATGGTTGAGGAGAGTGGTTTTGAAAAGGTATATGATTACAAGAGATTTGCGCTCTGCAAGACCGGCAAGAATGCACCTGCCTTGCATCCTGACCTCTCTATGCTGATGACCACATCAGGAACTACGGGCAGTCCTAAGTTGGTACGCCATAAGTATGGCAACATCGAAAGCAATGCCAGGAATGTGGCAAAGGTCTTTGGATGGACTTCCAAAGAGCGAGGCATCATTGATTTACCCATGCAATATACGATGGGGCTTAATGTCATTAACAGCCATCTCTATGCAGGAGCAACCGTGTTATTGATAGAGGCCAATCTGATGAGCCCCAAATACTGGAGCTTTATCAAGGATCAGAAGGGCAGTAACTTTACGGGCGTACCGTTCAGTTATGAGATATTGAACCGTTTGCGTTTTCCAAAAATGGATCTGCCTTACCTTACAACCCTTGCAGAGGGTGGTGGCAGGTTATCTGACAGCTTGTTTGCAACATTTGCAGCCTATGCTGTTGATAAAGGCAAACGTTTCTTTGCAACCTTTGGTACTACTGAGACTTCTGCACGTCTGGCCTATCTGCCTCCCGAATGTGCTACAACTCATATTGGCAGTATTGGCAGGGCAATACCTGAAGGTACATTGATACTCGTAGATGAGAATGGTCAGGAGATACATAAGGCAGAAGTTGATGGCGAACTCCGTTATGAAGGGCCGAATGTAACAATGGGTTATGGAACCTGCGTGGAGGATCTGACGAAAGGCGATGAATTCTGCGGTATGTATGAAACAGGAGATTTGGCTAAGAAAGATGCTGATGGCTTCTTTTATATTGTAGGTCGCAAGAAAAGATTTCTGAAGCTTTTCGGTCTTCGTGTGAGCCTGGATCAGAGCGAGCGTATCATATCGGAGCATTTCGGTATAGAATGTGCCTGTACGGGAGACGATACAAAGATGCGTATTTACATCACGGATGAAAAACTCAAGGAAGACGTAAAACAACTGATTTCAGAAAAGACAGGATTAAAGGCTTCTTCATTTGAAGTAAATGTCATAGAAGCAATCCCTCATTTCGAGTCAGGCAAGATCAACTACCGTGAGCTTCCCTTATAGCTTTTTAATTCTTTAATTTTTTAATTTTCTAAATTGTGGCTTTTTTAAAGATAGATCATGTAAAGATATCAGGCATTGCGGCCTGTGTCCCCCCGAAACGTGTTGACAACATGGAGTCAACCCTTGTGGAGGATAAGAAAGACCTGGAGAAGTATATTGAGACAACAGGTGTTCGCTATCGCTACATAGCAGAGGATGGCATTTGCTCGTCAGACCTTTGCAAGGCGGCAGCCGAGAAACTGATAGAGGATATGGGAATCGACAAATCGGAGATTGGTTGTCTGATTATGGTTACCCAGACCCCTGACTATATTTTCCCTGCAACGGCATGTGTTCTTCAAGACAGGCTTGGCCTCCCAACAGGCTGTATGAGTTTTGACATTACCATGAGTTGTCCCGGTTGGATTTACGGTTTGTCTGTTATGTCGTCAATACTAAGTGCTGGAAAGGTAAAGAAGGGCTTGCTGCTCGTTGGTGAGACCTCTACCAAGGCAAAGTCACCATACGATCGTGTTAATCTGTTGGCTGGCGATGCCGGAACCGCCACCATTCTCGAATTTGATGAGAGTGCAAAGCCGTTAATGTTCAGCATGCATACCGACGGTAGTAATTACCGCTCATTGATTATTCCAGACGGCGGCTATAGAAATCCTGTAACTTCTGAATCGTTTACTTATCATGAGTGTAAGGACGGTACACTTCGCAACCGCCTCAATGCCAATATGGAGGGTGAGGACATTCTCTCTTTCGCCATGCATGCAGCACCCAAATGTATCAAGGGCTTGCTGGAGCACTTTGAGATACCCAAGGAGGAGATAGACTATTTCCTCATTCATCAGGCTAATCAGATGATTAACAAGCTTATTCAGAAACGTCTGAAAGTGGATGATGCCCATTGTCCCTACAATATAGCTGAGTTCGGAAATTCTTCATCAACTACAATTCCCCTGATGATAGTCAATAAGTTGAAAGATTCCATGGGGGATAAAAAGGTTGTCGCCTGCGGCTTTGGTACGGGTTTGGCCTGGGGAGCCTTGTATTTTGAGCCAACCACAGACATCGTGATAACGGAATTGGTACATTACAACGCATAATTCTCAATGGCAGGTTATAAACAGAATACGAAATTGATGGCCAAAAACTCCGCCTTTATGTATATTCAGATGGCGGTGAAGATGCTGATAGGTCTTTATACCGTGCGTGTGATATTGCATGCGCTTGGTCATGAGGACTATGGCATCTATAATGTGGTTGGCGGTTTTGTATCCATGTTCTCATTTATTACAACCACCTTAGTATCTGCTTCGCAGCGTTTTTTCGCATACGCCATAGGCAGGGGTGAATATCACTTGTTAAACCGATATTTTAATGCAACCATCGTATGTTTTCTAATCATAAGTGCCATATTATTCGTTGGAATAGAAGTTTTCGGCTGTTGGTTTGTAAATTATAAGATGGTTTTATCGGCAGAGCGTTTAGATGCTGCCAACTGGGTGCTGCACTTTGCCGTTGTCTCTTTTGTCATAAGGATGATGGCGGTTCCTTTCAAGAGTATGTTGGTGGCATACGAGAAGATGATTGTGTTTGCCGTGATAAGCGTACTGGACTCTTTCATGTTGCTGGGTACTGCTTTTATGATTCAGGATACCACCTTTGACAAGTTGAAGTTCTACTCGCTATGTATCTTTGGTGTCGCGCTGGTGAGTACTTTCCTATATGCCGTTTGGTGCCGTATGAGTTTTCGTGAAGCATCGAGGATGAACCTGCGTTGGGAAGCACCGCTTTTAAAGGAGATGCTGAGCTATAGTGGTTGGTATATGTTCGGCACGATGTCAAAGGTCATCAGAAGCCAGGGAATAAATATCCTGCTTAATCAGTTTTTCAATCCTGTTGTCAATGCTGCCCGTGCTGTTGCCTTTCAGATTAACAATGCCATTAATCAGTTTGTCAACAGTTTCTACAATGCCGTTCGCCCTCAAATCACCAAGTTGACGGCAGCAGAGGAGAAGCAGAAGATGCTGTCGTTGGTCTTTTCCTCTTCCGTCATCAGTGTCTTGCTGATGAATCTTCTGGCAGTCCCGCTTTTAGTGGAGATGCCATTTGTCCTGTCCATCTGGTTGGGAGAGGTGCCGGAACATACAGTTATATTTGCACGATTGGTCATCATAACTGCCATGATTGAAACTTTGGGCTATCCTTTGGCAACAGCTGTATGTGCTACTGGAAATATCCGAAACTATCAGGTTGCAACAGGGATTGTCATAATGCTGAACCTGCCGGTCTCCTATTTCCTCCTGAAGGTTTGGCCATATCCTGCCTTGGTCTTCTATGTGTCGATCTTTTTCTCCGCGATAGCCCAGCTGCTCAGAGTTGTGATCATGAATAAAATGTTCGGCATGTCAATACTTCGTTATTCAACCGAAGTATTATGGCGTGTTGGTATTACGACATTGCTGTCAGTCGTACTTACATATTATGTTGACATCCTGTTGGGACATTCTGTTCCTGCTGTCTTGTCAACGGTCTTGGTCTCACTACTTTCTGTGCTGCTTTTCTCTTGGTATGTCGGCATGAAGAGAAGTCAGAGAGAGTTTGTCGTTGATTTGCTAAGGAAAAAACTAAAAAAATAAATGGAAAAAACTAAGATCGAGGACTCCTTCCAGCCGGTCTATGCTTATAGCCTGTGCATCTTCTGGCTGTTTATGGCAGATGTGTCATGGCTAAGTTGGCTGCCAAGTTTATTGACTTATGCCTATATCCTTGTCATTTCTTCTGTCAAGTTGTCAAAAAGAACTATACCAATAACTCTATATGAGGCCATATCAATCGGTTTGTTGTTCTTTTATTTTCTCCTTTCAGCTATTGTCTGGGAAGTAAGCAGGTCTTTTGGACTGCTTGTCAATCTCGCGAAATTTATATCTTTAGTGTCTGTTGTCCTTCTGCCGGTAAAGGAAAAACTGTATTTGCTAAAGGCAATCATCAATTGCTTCGTGGTCATCTTGTTAATTTCTATTCCGGCTTGGATCTTGTATCTTTTGGGCGTACCTTTGCCCCATAGTGGTCTTATCTACCATTCGGATAATTTTCATGAATTCTATGACTATTATTTCTTTAGGGTAGCGGCCAAATTTTCTTTTTTCCCTCGTTTTGGTAGTATCTTTCTTGAGCCAGGACAATTGGCTACGCCATGTGCTTTTTTGTGGTATTTGAATGGCGCAAACTTTAGCAGGAAGAATATTGTGTTGTTGGTAGCTATAATATTGTCATTCTCATTGGTAGGATACGGACTTGTTGCGTTTGGTTTTGTTGCGAGAAGAATTGTTGATACATCAAAATATAGAATATTGAAAGTTTTTCTTGCATTATCTGTTGTGTTGGGAGCATTTTTCTATTTATCTCAAAATGAGTCCTCTGATGACCCTGTTCAGGAATTGATCCTATCCCGTTTGGAATACGACGACGAATTGGGCATAGTAGGCAATAACAGGTTGTCAGGCCAATTTAGGGCGCGATATGAAGTTTTCATAAAGTCAAGTGATAGATATTTAGGGATTCACGATAAGTTGGTATCGGGTTATGACTGGACAGGAAACTGTGCGGGGATACAGAAGTTTATTGTTCATCGTGGTATAATAGGTTTTTCGGTGTTTATGATGTTTATTCTGACTCTTTTCTGGTATAAAAGGAGTCTGTCATCATTGCTATGGCTGACCATTCTGATGATGGCATTTGCCACGAGAGATATGTTACAGACTCCTTTATGGAGCGGAATTGCTGTTATTGGCTTTTATTTAATGAATGCACTTCGATTCAGAAGTATATAGCACTAAAAACGGATGAAAACAGATTGCTAAATATATAAATGATATGGAAGAAATTAAATATGTATTGAAACCAAACTGGGTGACAGGTGCTGAGATAAAGACATTATTGTTGAAAGCTCACGAACCCAATAGGAAAAAAGGCATAGTGATGCAAAATCAGTTCATGACTCCTGAGCAACTTGATGAATACCTTAAGGATGTGAACTGCTTTGTGGCCCTAAAAGGGGAAAAGTTGGTTGGTATGATGTGCTATAAAATCATCAAGTGTAACCAATGGTGGGCGAAAGGCCAGAATGTGATATATAATTGTCTGGATGCTATTATTCCTGAGTTCAAGGGCTCTGATGTTTATTTTGAACTGCGTAGCTTACGTGAGAAGTCCATTAAAGAAACAGGATTGAGAATAATCCAGTTCGCAACAGAAGAGAATAATGTTATGGTACAGAAAATCTGTGTTAAGCGAGGCGGTAAGTTGGTGAGATTCATAGCCTCTCCAAGTACGAATTACTATTCTATAGTAATGGTCAAATGGCTTGATGGTTGTCCATTCAGCGACAAGTATATCAACTTTAGATTCAAGCTGTCTAAGTTTCTGACAAAATTGGTTTATAAGCCAGGAAAAGTAAGAAGATTTTAATTTTTATCACTTTTGGAAATGAGAGAGATGAGTTTGAGAGAATTACAATTATTCTCTTTGGAAATATTAAAGGATGTGCATCAGTTCTGTGTTGACCATGGGATAATGTATTCTGTTTCTGATGGTTCTTTAATAGGAGCGGTGCGACACAAAGGCTTCATACCTTGGGATGATGATATAGATATCATTATGCACAGACCTGACTTTGAAAAGTTCTGCCGTACATACAAGTCAGACAAGTTCAAACTGAAGTATAGAGAGCAGGATAAAGGTATGCTTGTGCCATACGCTCGTGTATATGACATAACGAAAACGCTGGAAAAAACAGTAAAACCATGGTGTGACGAAGAGGTCGGTGTCTGCATCGACGTGTTTCCTGCTGATGGCGCTACTGATAACAGGGAAGAATTCAGAAAATACTATAAGAGAAGTCGTTTTTTCTTCAGATGTAACAGCATATCTCGTTTGATATCTCACCGTTCCTTTTCAAAGACTCAGTCACTGGCATATAATGCAAAGCTCCTCGTGATGAAAGCCATCACCCTGAATGGTCTGTTGTCCGATTGGTTCTCCACACGTGTGATCAAAAGGGCAAAGGCGATTAGTTACGGAGAGACTTCGCATTGGGGTAATATCTCCAGTATGTGTGATGGTATAATGGATTATCACAGGGTAGAGACTTTTACCGATGTTGTTATGATTGATTTCGAAGACACCAAAGTAATGGCCATGAACGGGTACGATGAATACCTCAGAGATAAATATAACGACTATATGAAACTGCCACCTGCTGAAAAGCAAGTGCCGCATTTGTCAAATAATCACACTTTTTATTGGAAATAACATGAAGAAAGTTTTAACCTTTGGAGTATATGACATGCTCCATATCGGTCACGTCTTGCTCTTTATGAAAGCAAAGGAACTCGGAGATGAGTTGATCGTCGCAGTTCAGGATGGTGATACAGTATTGAAGTATAAACCAGATACAAAAATGATTTATACTACAGAGGAGCGGCTTTATATGGTCAGTTCCGTGAAATATGTAGATCGTGTAGTAACCTACAAGGATATTGACAGAGATATTCAGAATATTGATTTTGATGTGTTTGCCAAAGGACCAGACCAGAGCCATGACGGATTCAAGCGGGCTGTCGAGTGGTGCAAAAGTCATGGTAAGGAGGTTGTTGTTATTCCCCGTACTGAAGGGATATCGTCAACGCTTCTTAGGGAGTATTCTATGAACAAATAAAAATATTATATGAATATGAATAAGATTGTATATTTGGGCATGATAGGTGATATCATGCATCCTGGATTGATAAATATCATCTCAGAGGGCGCAAAGTATGGCGACGTGATGATAGGCCTTTACACAGACAAGGCTATAGCGACTCACAAACGCCTGCCATATCTGACATACGATCAGCGTATGAAAGTTATAGAAAATATCAAGGGTGTAGCCTCTATTGTCCCTCAGGAAGAATGGAGCTATGTTCCCAATCTGATGAAATACAAGCCAGATTATATTATTCATGGTGATGACTGGTTGTACGGTCCTGACAAATATCTACGTGATGAGGTGTTTAAGGCAATGGAGAAAATAGGTGGCGAGGTGATAGAGATTCCGTACACAAAAGGAATATCAGCATCAGGACTTAAGGAGGAAATAGATTCGCTTGGTGTAACACCTCAGACCCGCCTTTCGTCACTTCGGCGTTTAATATCTGCTAAACCAGTAGTCCGTATTTTGGAATCCCACAATGGCTTGACAGGTCTTATAGCAGAGCATACAAGCATTGATGTGAATGGTCAGCATCGGGAATTCGACGGTATGTGGGCCTCTTCGCTCACAGACTCAACGTCGAAGGGTAAGCCAGACATTGAAGCTGTAGACTTGACAACACGATTGCATGACCTCAATGATACATTGGAAGTAACTACGAAACCTGTCATCTACGACGGCGATACTGGCGGCAAAGTGGAGCATTTCGTCTTTACTGTACGTACTTTGGAGCGATTGGGCATCTCAGCGGTAATTATCGAGGACAAGGTTGGACTTAAACAGAATTCACTGTTTGGTACAGATGCCGTACAGACCCAGGATACTATCGAGGGATTCTGCAACAAGATCAAGGCAGGAAAGGATGCGCAGATAACCCGTGATTTCATGATCATCTCACGTTGTGAGTCACTGATAGCAGGGAAATCGGTAGAGGATGCTTTGGAGCGTTGCCATGCATACGTGGCAGCAGGAGCAGATGGCGTGATGATCCACTCCAAGAACAAGAGTGGTGATGATATAAAGGAATTCTGTCTGCGGTTCCGAGAGAAAGACCCTCATACGCCTATCGTGGCTGTCCCGACTACCTATAACCAGTTTACAGAAGGAGAACTTGCAAAGTGGGGCATTAACGTTGTCATCTACGCCAACCACATGCTACGTGCAGCCTACCCAGCCATGGTGAAGTGTGCTGAGCGTATTCTTGAAACTTCCCGTAGCTTGGAAGCGTCAGATGAATATTGTATGCCTATCAAGCAAATTTTGAACCTTATTCCAGGAACTAAAAAGAAGTAAGTAATGATAAGTCCGCAATTTTTTATAGAACAACTAAAGGCACATGGTGTGGATTTCTTTGCAGGTGTTCCTGACTCTCTGCTAAAAAACATTTGTGCCTATATCACAGACAACCTCCCAAAGGAACAGAATATCATCGCTGCCAACGAGGGAGGAGCAATGGGCATAGCAGCCGGTTACCACTTGGCTACAGGAAAGATCCCCTGCGTTTATATGCAAAATTCAGGCGAAGGCAATATCATCAATCCTCTTGCATCACTTACAGACAAGGAAGTTTATAATATTCCTGTACTCCTGTTGATAGGATGGCGGGGCAGGCCAGGCGTACATGATGAACCCCAGCACGTAAAGCAGGGAAAAGTGACAACGGGACTTCTCAATACGATGGGCATTAACTATACTATGTTGAGTAAGGATGAAACTGTAGCTGAGAAGCAGATCAGTCAGGCCATTGATTATATGAAGTGCTCCAATGAATGTTATGCGTTAGTCATTGAAAAGGATACATTCGATGCCTATACCATTCAGAAAAATGAAGATAGCGGTTTGTATACCTCAAGGGAAATGGCAATAGAAACTACAGTAAAATGCTTGCAAACTAATGCTGTAGTTGTTTCCACGACAGGCATGATTTCCCGTGAATTATTTGAGATTCGTGAGAGACGTGGTGAAGGTCATGAACATGATTTCTTGACAGTCGGCTCAATGGGGCATGCTTCTCAGATAGCGTTAGGTATAGCACTTCAGCAACCTAATAGGCCTGTTTATTGTTTCGATGGTGACGGTGCGAGCATCATGCACATGGGAAATATGGCTATTACGGCACAGATGCGACCAAAGAACTACATCCACATAGTATTCAATAACGGAGCCCATGATTCTGTTGGTGGTCAGCCCACTGTTGGCTTACAGATAGATCTTTGTGCTATTGCAAAATCAGTTGGCTATAAGGATGCCATTTCCGTAGAAAACACAGAACAGCTTGAGCAGATAGTAAGGGGTGTACAGCAGATGGATGGCCCGATTCTGATAGAGGCAAGAGTGAAGAAAGGCAACCGCAAGGATCTTGGACGTCCTACGACCACACCGCAACAGAATAAACTTGCTTTGATGAACTTCCTTGCAGAAGAATGAAGTTAATACTACTTTCAGATATCCATGCCAACGTCACTGCCTTTGAGGCGGTTTTAGCTGATGTACAAACTATTGGCTGTTTCGATGACATCGTGCTGCTTGGGGATCTCGTGAACTATGGCCCTCGGCCCAATGAGGTTATAGACATGGTTAAGAGACTTCCCCAAAAACCGAAGGTGAATCTCTGGGGAAACCATGAATACTCCATCTTTGGTGGCAGTCTTGAAAGGTTTGCCACCGACAGGGGCCAGGCTGTACTAAAGTTCACAAACTCCATACTTACTGATGAGTCGAAAAGTTATCTTGACAGTCAGATGAATCATGATGGCTATGAGACAAAGCAGATAGGCTCACAGTCAATTCTTTTCATCCACGGCAATCTCGATGATCCCTATTGGGGAAAGTTTGGCATTGACAAAATGAATGATGAAAGGTATGCGGAGTTCGACTATGTGATTAGTGGGCATTCACACATTCCTCACTACGTAGAGTACTTCTTCCCTTCTGACAACAAAGCATATCGCAACAAGAAGCGTACCATTTTTATTAATCCAGGTTCGGTGGGACAGCCTCGTAACCATAACCCATACGCGCAATACGGCATTCTCGATACAGAGTCGGGAAACTATGAGCATCGCTCTGTTTGGTATGACCTTGAAAGGGAACTGCCACTATTCGACCCAAGTGTTGACTCATTTTATAAAGAAAGACTAAAATTAGGAATATGAAGACATTATATGTATTAAGCGGAGCTTCCGGCATGACAGGGAGCGAACTGGTGAGACAGATTCTGGAAGCAGAGAAAGACAGTAGAATCATTGGTTTTGATAACTTCTTTGCCAGTAGTATCGACACTATCAAAGAGTATTTGGATGACCCACGGCTTTTGTTCAATGAGTACGATATCAATAATGTGGCCCAGATGCATACGATTGAGGAGGAAGTGTTGAAAGAAAAGGCTGCTTTTGATCGTACGGTTTATATCAACTGTGCTGCGGTTGTACATACAGAGCATTTCTATGAGGTGGAGCATACTTGGGAAACCAATGTGATTTCCATGAAATCATTCTTAGAGCAAGCTATCCGTGTGGGGGCAGACATCTATATTAACTGTTCCACCTCAGAGGTGTACAGCATGCAGTCGTGGAACGAGAATGGTGGTGTACGCGAGAGCGACTATCTGATGATGTCAACGGCAGAACACAGCCAGCGTACAAGCTATGCCTGCGGTAAGCTGATGACGGAGTTCTTCATGAAGGATGCCGTGGATAAGGGGAAGATCAAAGGCTGTTCCATCCGCTTTGCTAATGTGTATAGCAAACATGAGCGCTTTGCCAAGCACATCATTCCCCACATCATTAATGAATTGTTGGAAAAGAAATCGGTAACGTTGCTGGAGAATTCTAAGAAGAACCGTCGGGCTTTCCTGCATAACATCGACAGTTGCCGTTCGGTGATGTCCCTTATCAACTCGGATTCAGCCCTTGACGGAACAGTCTATAATGTGGCTACAGATGAGGAAATCACCATCATCGACCTGACCTATAAGATTGCGGAGAAGATGGGACTTCCCAAGCCGGAGATCAAGTTTGAGGGTTTCCGCAGTTCTGACCCCGAACGCCGTATCCTCAACACAGAGAAGATCCGTACCCGCACAGACTGGACTCCCATTATCACTCTTGAAAAGGGACTGGAAATGTGCGTTGCTTCAATTGAGAAATAGATGAAGAGTTTGATAATTACAGTGGCTGGAATGTCCAGCCGTTTCAACAAAGATACCGATACAGAGGTGCTGAAGTGTCTGTATTACGAGGACAGTCCAGCACATTCCCTGTTGAGCGTACAAGTCCACAAGGTGTATGACTATGTGGACGATATAGTCGTGGTGGGTGGTTACAAGTATGAGGATTTGGAGACATTCATCCGACAGGAACTGAAGGATGTGAACAGGAAGATAAAACTGGTCTATAACGAGCATTACCACGACTATGGCTCAGGTTACAGTTTATTGAAAGGCATTGAGCAGGTATCTGAAAAGGCAGACGAGATTACCTTCATAGAGGGAGATCTTTTTTTCGATACAGCGAGTGTGCTTGAAATCCTCAATTCAACAAAAGATGTCATATCCGTCAACAACGAACCAATCCTCTCAAACAAGGCTGTAGCTCTGTATGTGGATGAGAGGAATTATCCGCATTACATCTACGATACGAGCCACTCCTGTTTGGTGATAAACGAGCCTTTCACGGCAATTTACAACTCAGGACAGATGTGGAAGTTCTGCAATCCTACGAGGGTACGGGAGATATGTCAGTTCCTTACACCAGAACAGGAGCAGGGAACAAATCTCGAGATTATACAAAAGTATTTCGGGGCTTATAGGGCAAGTCAATTGAAAATTGTCCGCGTAAACCAATGGTATAACTGCAACACCGTAGCAGACTATCGGCAAGCAATAAAAACAATAAGTGTATGAAAACATTGAACGAGAAACTGAATCTTCTGAAAAAGAAGATAGATAACAATGAGAAGATAACTATAGCCATCTTTGGATTGGGTAGTGTCGGTTGTTATCTGTTGGATTATCTGGTATCATTGGCAGATCCTCAACTTCGATTGGTGGTAGTTGGCCGCAATGCCGAGAAGATGCAGCAGGATGTGAACATCATCCGCACTGCAGCAACCATTCGTCGGCAGATGCGGAGCGAGATTGTCATTGAGGGCGGCTGTGATTTCAAGGATGTCAGTTCTATTGAGGCAGTGCTACGCAAAGTACAGCCAGATTTCATCGTGAACAGCAGTCGACTGTTTGCTGGGCTAAAGTACGGCACCATCTCATGGAGTAACCTTCGTGCCTATGGTATTTGGACACCGATGTCGGTCTTGCTTGGCAAGAATATCATGGAGGCATACGATAAAGCAGGATGTGATGCCATCAGCATCAATACCTCCTATTCCGATGCTGTCATACCTTGGTTGAAAAGTGCTGGTATGGCCTGTTTTGACTTCGGTAGCGGTAATCTGAATCATTTGATACCTCGTATGAAATTCTATGTGGCAGATAAATGTGGTATCAAGAATCTGAACGACATAGATATAACCTTAGTTGCCAGTCATTTCCACGATGTGGTCATCAGTAAGGAAGGACATACTGAGGGCGTGAAACTCCTGCTTAGCATCAAGTATCAGGGTAAGGAACTTGACATCAATCATGAGGATGTATATAATGCTTGCGGTATCCCAATGCCTACTGACCAGAAACGCAATATGATGAATGCCTCCAGTAACTTTGACATCATCTATAGCATCCTTACTGCTATCCGTACCAAGACGGCCATTAAGATTCATACACCAGGCGTGGAAGGACATATTGGCGGCTATCCTTATATCATAGATGCTACTGGAGAAGATGTCAAGGGATATCTTATTCCTGATTATCCTATTGAGCAGATGGAACAGGTGAATCGCAACTCGATTTACTGTGACGGTATTGAGAATGTTACAGAAGGGTGTTTATATTATACAGACGAACTTATCCGGAAAGTCAAGGAGAGGTTTAATGTCAACATTCCTAAAAAAGTACATTTGTCCGACAGCGAAGAGGTGGCAAATCTTCTTATAAGCGAAATCATTCTTAAAAGTGCTAAATATTAGTTATAAACCCGCTATAAAGGAAATGAAAAGTATTACATTTGAAGAATCTAAATTAATATTGGTAGACACACTGAAAAGTATTGATAAGTGCTGCCGAGAGAATAATATTAAATACTCTCTTTCATGGGGAACTTTGCTTGGAGCCATTCGGCACAAAGGCTTTATTCCATGGGATGATGATGTTGATTTAATGATGTCACGTAAGGATTATAACAAATTTATTGAGGTTTATAATGATCCCAAGTTTAAAATTTATACACCAAGCCGTGATAAAAATTGTATCCAGCTGCTTACTAAGGTTTATCGAAAAGATACAAAAGTAATCTTTGACTATTACAAGAAGAAAAGTCAATATGGTTTATGGATATCTATTTTCCCATATGACAATGCTCCTGATGAAGGACTTCGTGAATGGGAGAAAACCAGGACTTTCCTATTGAACTTATATCACTATAGGACGGTTAGATTATTGGACACAGATTCGATATTTCGTAAGACTGTAAAATTATTACTGAAAATACCTGTCCTTCCTTTTTCCTCTTTTTTCTTGGAAAGAAGGATAGAACAGCATCTTTCTAAATATAACAGTCAAAAAATAAAATGTATCAGTATCTGGGATAGTGATAAATACTTTGTTCACTATAAATATTTCCCTTCAGAATTATTTGACGAGTATATTGATGCAGAATTCAGTGGTGCAAAATGCATGATTATTAAGGAATATGACAAATTCCTTCGGATGTTCTATGGTGACTATATGGAATTACCCCCAGAATCAGAGCGTGTGATTAAACATAAATATAAAGCATATTATACTGAATAAATGTTCGTTCAAACGTTGCATTATAGTCATGAGGTTGATTCTGTGCATCTCTGTATTTCTGTTACAATCCATAGGGGGCTATAGTGAAATCCTTGTTAGTAACAATGGAAGAACCGTTCATGACCAAAGTGTAAAAGGTACACAGCCATCAAAGTTTATAGTTGATTTGGGTAAAGGAAAGAATGTCTATATTACTACAGCTGGAGTATTTAAAAAGAAAACAGGAATAAGCCATTCTTCAATCTGCATCTCTCGTAGAGAGTTCAAGCCTTACCAATACTTAACGATAAAAGCCAACGCAAATTATGCCACACGAATTCATATATTAAAAAAAGAACCGAAAAAGCATAATGAGAATGTTTTGTATAGTGACTACTTTTGTGAGAGTTTCCTTATCCGTAAGGGACTGAAATCTGACATTGTTATTCCTAAAGATGCCTGGTTTTTAGTGATTCTTGATAAAGTGGATGGGCATAAAAACACACCCGATTCTGTCATCCTATATAAAGCCGATGCTCTTTATAACAAAGAATGGTCAGGAATCAAAACTTCATCGCAACTAAATAATACAGTGTATTCTCAGAGGTTCCTGCACTGGAATATCGGACATTTTTCGAATGGACAAACTCCCTATAGCAGTATTACAGACTCTATCTACAATGTCAGGTATGACGGATTTGTGCATTTTATCGACACATATTGTAAGGATTTCTGTTTCTTGTTGAATGAGTATGATGAGACATTCGCCACTGTTAAAGGCAATCCGGTAAGAACTGCTGACGTGCTTTTTGGAGGAAGAAAACCTTATAAGGAATTTCCCCGAAATGGAAGCAGTGGTTACAATAAACTGGCCGCCTTTTGGGGAGATGGCTTCGAGGAGTATAAGTATGGTATCTTTGAAAGTCTGAAGGGAGTGAAAAACAGGAACGGGACTCTTCAATATGGAATAGGATATGTCATTTCCAAATATTCTATTGGTGGCAAGCCTTTATACGTGATGAGTTTTCACGTTCCAAATAAGATAAAGAGAAGTGAATTTGAATCTCTCTGTAAGGAAACTATTGAAATATGTACCGAGTTAGACAATTGTGTTCTTGTGGGCGACTTTAACAGAGTGCTGAAAGAAGATTTTTCCGTTTTGACAAAAGCTGGCTTTATAGTACTAAACGATAATAGTGTGACATATCCAGAGAAAGGCTATATACTTGACTGGGTGTTGTATAAATGCGATGATATGAAATTGTCGGATTTTAGGGTTTATAGAGAGGCCGTAGATGGTATGGGTAATCTGCTATCAGACCATTTGCCGTTGAGTTTTGCTATTACATACAAAGGTAACTGATGAGTTTAATTTTATAAATTATATACATGAAAGAAATTGCTATATATGGAGCTGGAGGTTTAGGACGGGAAGTAGCTTGCCTGCTCAATAAAATAAATGAAGTAGAACCTACATGGAAACTTATCGGTTTCTTTGATGATGGTATTGAGAAAGGAACAGAGGTGTCCCATTTCGGGAAAGTTCTTGGAGGAATACAGGAATTGAATGAATGGACAACAGAAGTTTCTATTGCCATTACTATTGGTAAACCTCAAAGTGTAAGGAAAATCATTTCAAACATGACGAATCCTCATGTGCAGTTTCCCAACATCATAGCCCCGACAGTTTATTTTGCTGATCCGGAATCTTTCAAAATAGGAAGAGGTAACATTATTCAGAAACATTGCAGTTTTTCTTGTGATGTGACGATAGGCGATTTTAATATCATGGATGGGGCTGACGTGTTCGGTCACGACGATACAGTCGGTTCATTCAATACATTTATGCCAGCAATGCGCATTTCCGGTGAAGTGTCAATCGGAAACGGCAATTTCTTTGGTGTCGGTTCTATCATACTGCAACAGGTGAAAGTTGGAAACAATATCAGATTAGGTGCGGGAAGTGTGTTGATGAGGAAGCCAAAGGACGGATTCCTTTATATGGGAAATCCTGCCAAGAAGTTTGAATTTTAATTATAATTTTAAATTTATTGTATATGGAAATTAAAGATTTTATCCAGAATTTTGCTGATCAGCTCGATGATACTGAAGCTGAAGTGTTGACTCCTGAAACAGAATACCGTGAGTTGGATGACTGGGGGTCTTTGGCAGCCTTGTCCATCATTGCTATGGTTGATGAAGAATACGGGATCACTATCGACAGTGAAACTTTTAAGGGCACGAACACTATTCAGGAATTGTTTGACAAGATTAATAAGTGACGTTTATGACAAATTTGGAAAAGTATAACTGCATTTTCAAAAAGTTGTTCCATGTGGCAGACGAAGAACTGGAATCGCTTGCATACAAAGAAACGCCCGAATGGAACTCGATGGTTCAGATAGCTCTCGTTTCTGAGATAGAGAGTGAGTTCGGAGTGGACTTTGACACGGATGACATATTCCTGTTAAAGTCATACGTTATTGGCAAGGACATGCTGACTACGAAATTTGATGTTGAATTCTAATAGGTAATTAGATGTTTGAACTCCTTAATTTCAAGGACAATGTTGCTTGTGTTACGCCATCAGGAGAAAAACTAACCTATGGCGATTTGCAGGCTTTAACAGAAAGGATCCAAAGCAAAACGAAGCCGCACCAACTCGTATTCAGCTTATGTGGCAATACGATAGGCTCATTGGCTGGCTATGTGTCGTTTGTGAACAACAACGACGCAACGTTGATGCTGGATGCTCACATGGAGCGTTCTGCATTCGATGCCTTATACAAAACCTATCTGCCCAGGTATATATGGGCGCCGGAAAGTTTTGGTGTACCTAAGGAGGCCAGTGTAGTGTATGCTGAAAGAGAGTATCAGTTATGGGAGATATGTGCGAACAACACACCAGTACATGATGATCTCTCAGTTCTGCTTACGACTTCTGGCAGTACTGGCTCACCAAAATTGGTGCGCCTTTCCAAAAAGAATTTGGAAAGCAACGCAGAATCTATCATCGAATATTTGCACATCACGCAAGATGAGCGACCTGTGACGAGTTTACCCATGTATTACTCGTTCGGACTGTCCATAATTAACTCCCATCTGTTGGTTGGTGCCACGCTTCTATTGACAACTGCTTCTTACGTAGAGCGAGAGTTCTGGCAGTTCGCAAATGAAAACGGCTTTACTTCATTCTCAGGAGTGCCATACACCTTCGAAATTATAAAGAAAATGAAGTTGTGGAAGCAGCCTATGCCCACACTTCGCACTCTTACGCAAGCGGGTGGCAAATTAAGTAATGAACTACTGCAGTTCTTCATGGAGAAATTTGAACCACAGGGTGTGAAGTTCTATCTGATGTATGGTCAGACGGAAGCAACAGCTCGCATGAGTTATTTAGAGCCTGAATATGGAATCTCCAAACTTGGAAGTATTGGCAAGGGGATACCGGGCGGAACTTTCTCATTACAGGATGATGATGGCCGGGTAATAGAAACTGCCAATGAGGTGGGCGAACTGGTTTACGAAGGTGACAATGTGAGCATGGGTTACGCTGAGTGCGCGGCAGACCTGATGAAGGACGACGAGAATCATGGGGTATTACATACTGGCGATTTGGCTTATCGTGATGATGACGGTTTCTATTTCATTGCTGGGCGCAAGAAACGCTTCCTTAAGTTATTCGGCAACCGTATCAGTCTTGATTATGTGGAAACTCTCCTGAAAGAGAAACTGAAGGAATGTGTCTGCGTAGGCGATGACTCTCAATTAATAGTCTACACTACAGATAATGATTATAATGAAGATGATATTGTCGACTTTATTGTAAACCGCACCAAAATACTGCGTTCAGTCTTCTCTGTCAGGCATATTGACGAGATACCACGTTCAGAGTCTGGAAAGATATTGTATAAAGCATTAAATGTAGATTAAGCAATGGCATATCAGATTATAAAGAATGTTAGTATTGCAGGTATAACTACCTGTGTACCAAAAAATGTGGAGGAAAACACTTCATTATCCTTTTTTAAGGATGACGAAGCAGAAAAAGTAATTCTTTCAACAGGTATTGAGAGAAGACGCATTGTTGACGAGGGCGTAACATCCGGTGATTTGTGTTGCAAAGCGGCAGAAGATTTGGTGCAAGGATTAGGATGGAATAAAGAAGAAATTGACTGCTTGATTTTTGTAAGCCAGACACAGGATTATATTTTACCAGCCACATCGTGCGTCATTCAGGGGAGGTTAGGCTTGCCCAATTCCTGCTGTTGCTTTGACATTTCATACGGATGCTCAGGATGGGTGTATGGCCTTAGTGTAATCTCTGCGATGATCTCTGCAGGTGTGATGAAGAAAGGCCTGCTGCTTGTTGGTGACACGGCTTCTACATTCAAGTCTGCTAAAGACAAGACAGCCCGTCCTCTTTTTGGAGATGCTGGAAGTGCAACGGCTGTTGTGTTCGATGAGAAGGCAGAAGATATGAAGTTTGCCCTTTATGCAAATGGAAACAAATTTCAGTCTATTATCGTGCCAGACGGCGGATGCCGTAAACCTTTCTCCGCTTCTTCTCTTGTTGAGACGGAGTACGAGGAAGGAGTCATCCGTACCCCCATGCATTCTGCGATGAATGGAATGGATGTTTTCTCGTTTTGTATTACAAAGGCTCCAGAGGTGACAAAAGATATTTTGGAATTTGCCGGCAAGACTGTTGATGACGTGGATTTCTTCATCTTCCATCAAGCAAACAAGTATATGAACGAAAAGATTCGCAAAAAGTTGAAGATAGGAGAAGAAAAGGTTCCCTATTCTATGAAAGACTTTGGTAATGTGAGTTGTGCAACTATTCCTCTCACTATTGATTATCGTTTTAAGGATGCATCGGAACTGATGGGGAAAGAGGTTGTTGCGACTGCGTTTGGAGTTGGCCTTTCATGGGGTAGCGTTATTTTCAAACTCTCAAATATTAAATATATGGGATTGTCTGAATATGAGTAATATTTTTAGTTTAGCGAATAAAACAGTATTAGTAACAGGGGCTGCATCTGGCATTGGTCGCTGTGTGGCGATCGAGGCTTCTAAACTTGGTGCCAACATGATTCTGGTTGACCTCAATGAAGCAGGTCTGCAAGAAACACTTTCAATGCTATCTGTAGGTTCTCACATCATAATTAAATGTGACCTTACAAATGGTGATGAAAGGAATAATCTTGTCAGTCAGGTGGGGAAACTGGATGGTATCGTCAATTGTGCAGGAATTGGGATGACATTGCCCTTTAAGTTTTGTACAGAGAAGGAACTGGGTAGAATAATGAATATCAACTTCTTTGGACCAGTTTATTTAGTGCAGTCTTTAACAAAGAGCAATAAGATCAACAAGAAAGCATCCATTGTTTATATGGCCAGCATAGATGGTACGGTGACAGGTCATATAGGTAATTCGTGTTATGCTGCTTCCAAGGGCGCTATTATGGGTTCTGTGCGCACACAAGCATTGGAATTTGCTAGTCGTGGTATCCGTGTAAATTGTGTTTCACCTGCCCGTGTGAATACACCACTTCTTAATAGAAAAAATATTTCAGAGGAACAGGTTGAAGCGAATAAACAGGAATATCCTATGAAACGCTATGCAGAGCCAATCGAGATTGCTGGATACATTCTATATTTACTTTCGGATGTTAGTACCTATACATCTGGATCGAATCTTGTGATTGATGGCTGTTTTACAATAGCTTAGTTAGTAAAATATAATACTCGTAGATATATTTAACAAATTTAACAAATAAGAGATTTTTATATTTGAAGTATGAGAATAGACCTAATTAGACAAGAAATCTACAAATTTTATGTAAAATGGATGCGCTGGAAACTAACCCATATTTATGGAATGGATATTGGGGAAAATGTGCGCATTTCTAGAAAAGCAGAGTTGGATTATTCACGGAATCCAAGAGGTATACATATTGGAGATAATACTTCTGTGACTGGTTATGTTATTGTTTTGACGCATGATCAACTTAATGGAAGATTAGAAGATGTTTATATAGGCTCTAATTGTTTTATCGGTACTGGAAGTATTATTTTGCCGGGTGTTAGAATAGGAGATCATGTTGTAATAGGAGCTGGTTCTGTGGTATCAAAAGATATTCCAAGTCATTGTGTTGCTGTTGGAAATCCGGCTAGAATTATAAGAAAAGATATATCTTTATCTAATGATAGTCATTTCATTAATCATGGTGAGAGGGTGTAATATTGTAGCTAAATGAAACCAAAAACAGTCACAGTTGTAGGAGCTAATGGTACAATGGGTACCAATGTTTCTGCTATATTTTCTTCTTTCGGCAATGCCAAGGTGTATATGGTGAGCCGAGATATAGAGAAGTCAAAGAAAGCCGCCTTGAAGGCAGGAAAAACGGTGAAAGCCGATAGTATTTATAGCCACTTGGTACCGGCAGACTACTCGATGCTGGCTGATTGTGTGAAACAGTCAGACCTCGTGTTCGAGAGTGCTGCTGAGAACTTGGAGCTTAAGATAAGTCTGCATACACAGATAGGCGCGTCGTTGAAGAAAGGTGCTATTGCTTGCACGGGTTCTTCTGGCCTTTCTATCACCAGACTTGCTGAGTGCTATCCCGAGGAGGTGAGAAGCCAGTTCTATGGCGTTCACATGTTCAATCCTCCTTACCAGTTGACACTTTGCGAGTTGACTGCTTCGCCCTATAGCGATATGCAGCTGTATGCCGAGTTGAAGGATTATCTGACCAATCAGCTCTATCGTACAGTTGCTGAGAGTAAGGATCTCCCAGCTTTCTTAGGCAACCGCATTGGTTTCTACTTCATCAATGAGGCCCTAATCTATGCAGAGCGTTATCAGGACAATGGTGGTATTGACTATATCGATGCTATCCTTGGCCCGTTCTCAGGTCGAACCATGCCTCCAATCACTACTGCTGATTTCGTGGGCCTGGATGTGCATAAGGCTATTGTGGACAATATCTACGAGAACACGAATGACTATGTGCATGAGAAGTTCGTTCTGCCTGAATACGTGCAGAAACTGATAGATAAGGGCTATCTTGGACGCAAGAGAGGACAAGGTCTTTATAAGCTCATTAAGGGTGACAATGATTACAAGCGTATGATGGTATGGGACATCAAGGAAGGTGGTTTCCGTGATGTTATCAAATATACCTTCCCATTTGCCCTCAAAATGAAGGAATACCTGAAGGTAGGTGATTATGACAAGGCCATTCTGGAGTTGATAAACAATCACTCACAGGAGGCTGATATTTGCTTGCGATTCCTGCTCCGTTATATCGTTTATGCGCTGTGGACTGCAGAACATGTGGGTTATGACCTGAGGGTGGCAGATGATGTGATGGCAACAGGTTTCACTTGGTGTCCTCCTTTTGCCATGATGGAAGCATTTACTCGCGTTTGTGATTTGGGCGCTCTGATGAAGGAAAGACTGAAGCCAGAGATTCTGGGTAATGTGGATATTGACCACATCATTGCAGAACAAATCAAGAGCAAGTACGATTACAGAATTTATTTCAAAGCTAAATAAGGAGGTGAGCACTATGAAGAAGAAAGTATATATTATGGGTGGTGCTCAGACCGATTTTGAGCGCAACTGGACGAAAGAGGGTAAAAACATGATTGCCCTTCTGAAAGAGGCCATTGAGGATGGTTTCAAGGATGCAGATTTCACAATGGATGAGATGGTAGCCTTGAACAAAGAGAACCGAGTGGCTGCTTTTGTTGGTAATTTTATTGCAGAACAGTATATCAGCCAGGGACACCTTGGCGCATTCTTGACGGAAGTGAATCCTGCTTTCTATGGTGTACCTTCAGCCAGATACGAAGCAGCCTGTGCATCCAGCTCTGTGGCACTCGATGCTGCTATCAGTAAGATTGAGGCTGAAGAGTATGATGTTTGCATTGTAGTGGGATGGGAAATCATGAAGTCTGTGGATTCCAAGAAAGGTGGTGACATCCTGGGACGTGCTGCTTACTATGAGAAAGAAGGTAAGGGCATTGATCTGCCCTTCCCGAAACTCTTTGGCCGTTTGGCTGATGCAACCATTGAGAAATATGGCTTGGATCAGGAGCGTTATCTGAATGCCCTTGCCAAGATTTCATGCATCAACTATACCAATGCAAAACGCAATCCACTGGCACAGACCCGCAAGTGGTTTATGAGCTACGAAGAGGCAACGCATCGTGGTACAGAGAGCAATCCCAATGTAGGCGGTTTGCTTGGCGTGAGCGACTGTTCACAGGTTACAGATGGTGCTGCTGTTGTGGTACTTTGTTCAGAGAAATATCTGCAAGAGAAAGGCTTGAAAGATAAGGCTGTCGTTAAGGGCTATGGTCACAGAACTGCCCCCATGCTCTTTGACAAGAAGATGGCAGACAATGCTGATTCTGAATACGTATTGCCTTGGACTCGACAGGCTTGTTTGGATGCCTATCGTAGAGCAGATCTGACTGTTGATGATATTGATGTCTTCGAGACGCATGACTGCTTTAGCAGTTCTGAGTTTGCAGCCATTTCATCCTTCGGTATTTGTGAACCAGGAAAAGAGTGTGAGGCTGTTGAAAATGGTGTGATAGCCTTTGATGGTGCTAAACCTGTCAATCCTTCGGGGGGGATGATTGGTTGTGGTCATCCAGTAGGAGGTTCTGGAGCAAGAATGTTTGTTGACTTGTATAAGCAGGTGACAGGCAAGGCTGGCGGCTATCAAGTTAAGGATGCTAAGAATGGCATGATGCTGAATATTGGTGGTAGTGCAACTACGAATTATGTGTTTATAGTAGGAAAGGAGTAATATGAATCAGGAGTATAGTATTAAGAAACTTGATTTCTCAGAACCTGCTGATATGCAAAAGCTTGTAGATTTGCAGAATGCAGCTTATGAAGGTAAGCATGTTTTTTCTAGTAGTACTTTTAAGTATTGGTATCTTGATAATCCAAATGGTAGAGTAGTATCTTTTAATGCTATTTATCAAGATGTAATAGCAGCTCATTATGCCCTTATACCCCTTAAGATGGAAATTGATGGGCGTGTGTCTTTAGGGTTATTAAGCATGGCGACTGTAACACATCCTGATCATCGAGGGAAAGGACTGTTTAAGACATTAGCAAAAGCGACATATGATTATGCAGCAGAAAATGGTTTTGAGTTTGTTATAGGTGTGGCAAATGCTAATAGCTATCCGGGGTTTATCAAATACTTCGATTTTCAAGATGTAGGCCAACTGGAGGTCTTGATAGGTATAAACTCAAACATTAGACCAAAAGGCGAAAAGATTTTTAAGGTGTACTGGGATAAACCAGGTTTAAATTGGCGGATTCGCAAAAGTCGTTATACTCAAGATGGCACACATGTATTCGGCAAAAAAGGTATATGGAAATTTAAGGAGGCACCATTGATAAAGACTTTTATGGGAACTCTTACAAGCGACGAAATCAACAGCCTTTCACTTAAGAAAGTTAATATATTTGTTAGGCCAATAAACTTGTATGTGGGTTTAGGTAGTAATGTACATGATATAGGGTATTTTAAAGTTCCCAAATTTATTGAACATTCTCCTTTTCATCTGATTTTTATGGATCTTACGGGAGGTAAACTTCCTAAAATGACTAAGGATAATGTTTTTTTTCAATTAATGGATTTTGATGTTGCTTGAAGATGAATATACTAACATTTGATATTGAAGAGTGGTATTTAGAAAAGATTCTTCATGGTGGAAGAGCTAACTTGTACAGCCAATATGACGAAATGTTGGGCAAGTTATTGGACTTACTGGATGAAGACGTAATCAAAGCTACATTCTTTTGCGTGGGAAAATTGGCTATAGACTTCCCTGATGTAATTCGCCAGATTGCAAGACATGGACATGAAATTGGATGCCATTCAAATGAGCATTCATGGCTTAATAAAATGGATGAAAAGACACTAAGAGATGACACTCTGGAATCCATTAAAGCACTTGAAGACGTTTCTGGACAAAAAGTAGTTAGTTATAGGGCACCGGCATTTTCCATCACTCATAAAAACAAATGGGCAATAAATGTCCTTGCTGAATGTGGAATTGAGAGCGATGCCTCAATATTCCCCACAAATAGAGAGTTTGGTGGCTATAAGGATTTTCCTCAAGATACTCCTTGTATCATTAGCCACGATGGAGCTTTATTAAAAGAATACCCGATTTGTTTAACACCATTGATGGGTAGAAGAACAGCCTTTAGCGGCGGAGGATTCTTCAGGGTTTTGCCGTATTGGTTTGTGTTGCGTGCGATGCAGCGACGGGACTATAACATTTGTTACTTCCATTTGAATGATTTGATAATACAGAAATTTGCATTCAAGAGCAAAGCTGAATATGAAGAATACTTTAAAGAGCCAGGAACTTTGAAAAATCGCTTGGTGAGATACATTAAGATGAATATTGGTCATGGCGACGCTTTCGCTAAGCTACAGCGGTTACTATCTGAACAGCATTTTATCAATATCAGTGAGGCGGATAAAACTATCGAATGGGAGAAAGTTAAAACAATATTTTTATAGCAAGAAAATGTATAGGCATTTTTTCAAGCGGTTTTTTGATTTTTGGATATCGCTGATTGTGCTGTTAATTATCAGTCCAATATTGTTGATAGTTACAATTTGGCTGTACTTTGCCAATAAAGGCGCAGGGGCATTTTTCCTTCAGGAAAGGCCTGGTAAGGATGCTAAGACATTCAGAGTTATCAAGTTTAAGACGATGACGGATGAACGTGGTGCAGATGGTGAGTTGCTCCCAGATGCGGTAAGACTGACAAAGGTTGGTAAGTTTGTACGCTCAACATCGATAGACGAGTTGCCACAGTTGATCAATGTGCTAAAGGGGGATATGGCACTTATTGGCCCACGTCCTTTGTTGGTGAAATATTTACCTCTTTATTCAGAAGAACAAATGCGTCGCCATGAGGTTCGCCCAGGTATCAGCGGGTGGGCTCAGTGTCATGGGCGAAACGCCATCAGTTGGACTGAGAAGTTCAAGCTGGACGTATGGTATGTTGACCATGTGTCGCTGATGACCGACCTGAAGGTAATCTTCATCACCATCAAGAAGGTCTTAGTTCGTGACGGCATCTCAGAAGAAGGACAGGCTACGATGGAGCCTTTTACCGGGAATAACTGATGGAGGATGGGCTAAGATGGCTACGATTCGTCTTGGGCAGTGAGCAAAGCATGCCCGAGATTAAGAGTTGGAGTGATGTGTACGACTTTGCTGTCAAACATAGTCTCATTGGTGTATGCAATCCCTTCGCATACGATGTTCGATTGCCACAAGATCTGTTGTTCCAGTGGATTGGAGATGTGGAGCAGCTGAAGGAAGTGAATAGGCTGCTCAACAGACAAGCCGTAGAGATAAATAAGTTTTTCCAGCGTGCGGGCTTTAGATGTTGTATCCTAAAAGGGCAGGGAAACGCATTGATGTACCCTAAACCGATGATGCGATGCCCGGGAGACATTGATATATGGGTGGATGCAGACAAGGACAACATTTATAGTTTCGTGAAGAACCATTATCCGGAAGCCAAGGAGGGGGTAAAGCATATCAGCTTCGAACTTTCCGAAGATGTTGAAGTAGATGCCCACTATACACCGCAGAAGATGTTCTGTCCCGCACACAACAGACGGCTGAAGGAATGGCTGGAGGAACAGAAAGAAGAGCAGTTCAACCATTTGGTTAAATTACCTGAAACCAATGCGGAGATTGCTATTCCCACGACCAAGTTTAATGCTATTTATCAGTTGGGGCATATTCTGATGCATCTTTTAGAAGAAGGTATTGGGTTGCGGCAATTCGTGGACTATTACTATGTGTTGCGAGAGTGTGAGAAACTGTCGGAGGATGAAAAGACAGACATAAAAGACACCTGGAAAAGAGTAGGAACGTTAGAATTGGCTTCAGGCGTGATGTGGGTAGAAAAGGAGTTGCTTGGAATCTCAGAATCGTGTCTACTGATTGAGCCTGATGAATGCTTCGGAAGATTCATTGCGGAAGACATCCTTGAAAGCGGTAATTTCGGACGGCATGGCAGATGGGTTTCGTTTCGACAGAAGGGACGCATTGCTAATAATATAGCTGACATCAGGCGCTACGTTCGCTTGATGCGCTTTATGCCAACTGAAGCGATCTTTAGAATGCTTTTCAAGGTGCGAACTGCCACGAGAGTAGTCCTCAATATGTGATGTTAAGTTACCAAGGTATTACCGTGCAGTCTCGTTTCATCTGAATGCTAAGGTAGAAAACAGAAAGATCTGAATATGTAAACATAGTCTATGAGATGATAATCTCCATCATTATTCCTATCTATCAGGTATCCAATTATGTGGAACGATGCCTAAAGTCTGTTATCGGGCAGACATATATTAATTTTGAGTGTATCATCGTCAATAATGCGACGCGTGATGATAGCATTGAGAAAAGTGAAAGACTGATAGACGGTTATGATGGTCCCATCAGATTTAGGATTATTCACCATGAAGTGACACGTGGTCTCTCTGCTGCCAGAAACACGGGAACAGCTGCAGCCAAGGGAGACTATGTCCTTTATGTAGATAGCGACGATATCATCACCAATGACTGTGTCGAGAAACTGATGGCTCCTGTTTTACGTGACCAATCTATCGAAATTGTCTCAGGATTCACAAGACGGTTCTCTGACAGTTATCCATTACCACTACCGAACCCTCAGAACTGGGATAATGAGGATAATAACGGCCTTGAGGCTGTGCGCAGCAGTTTTTTCAACAGAAGAAGAATGAAGAAGGCTGCGTGGAATAAACTGATTAGAAAGGATTTCCTGAATCGTTACAGTCTGTTTTTTTAAGAAGGCATTATCTGGGAGGATACACTATGGTCGTTTTATGTGATGAAGCATCTGAGTCATGCTTATTTGCTCAAAGATGTTACTTATCTGTATAACAAGAGACCCCATTCGATAACCACAGGAACAAATGCTGTGACAATGAGGCGTCATAGAGGCATAGTCTATCACGAAATTTCGAAGAACCTGACGCCTGGTGACAGCAATAGGGAGGTTCAATACTATGTGGTGGACTTCTGTAGGTATTACATTCATTGCTTTCATGACGAATTGTACCGTGAGACGGCCAAGAACTTCAGGAGAGAATTGTCATTGATAAAGAATCCTTTGAAATATTTTCTCCTTATCATAACAGATATTATGGCGAGATCGTGGATAGGCAGACAATGTTATTGCGCCATAGGGAAATTGCACGGGAAAATATATCGACTTTGTTACCGTTTACGCTGAAATATGTTGAAAGTCACTCATATAGTCAATTCGGTTTTTACATCGAGGACGTATCTCCTGTCGGATAATAATACCTCGGAGATATGGTTGGTAGACTGCGGAGATGTGCCTCCTTTGATGGATGTGTTGTCATCAATGGGGGGCGATTCATCTATCATCAAAGGCGTCCTGCTGACTCATGTACATTATGACCATATATATGGATTGCCGCAATTGACAGAGACGTTTCCATCGTTGCGGGTCTATACCAATGAATATGGGAAGAAGGCACTGCCGGATATTCGGCTGAATTACTCGAAGTACCACAATGATCCGATAGCGTACGAATCGGAGAACGTGGTGACATGTGATGAAGGGTCGGTGATTGAGCTGTTTGACGGTGTGCAGGTGAAGGTGTATCATACGCCAGGCCACAGTCCATCGTGCCTGACCTACGAGGTGGGTGACTATCTGTTTACGGGTGATGCTTATATCCCAGGAATCAAGGTGGTTACTACTTTGAAGGGCGACAATAAACAGAATGCTGTGGAGAGCGTGGAAAGGATTCTTCGGCAGGCTGAAGGGAAGATGATTTGTGCAGGACATGAAGTGACAGAGGAGGATGGGTGAAATTAATGTAAATAATTAAATATGTCAGAAAGAAAGAGAATTTACCTTTGTTTGGCTCACATGAGCGACGAAGGACTAGAACAGAAGTACATCAAAGAGGCGTTTGATACGAACTGGGTGGTGCCTCTCGGTCCGAACGTGAATGGGTTTGAGGCTGATTTGGAAGCATTTGTAGGTCAAGATAAGAGAGTGGTAGCACTGTCATCAGGTACCGCTGCTGTTCATCTCGGTTTATTGAATTGTGATGTCAAGCCTGGTGATGAGGTGATCGTGCAGAGCTTTACGTTTTGTGCATCAACACATCCTGTGACCTATCTTGGTGCAATGCCTGTACTCGTAGACTCTGAAGAAGATACGTGGAATATTGACCCCGAACTGCTGGAGAAAGCTATTATTGACCGTAAGGAGAAAACGGGGAAATATCCCAAGGCAATTGTTCCTGTTGCTCTATATGGTATGCCCTATAAGGCTGACAGAATTATGGAAATAGCTAATAAGTATGGTATTCCAGTAGTGGAGGATGCTGCGGAAGGCATGGGTTCTCGCTACAATGGTCAGGTTTTGGGTACATTTGGAAAGTATGGCATACTCTCATTCAACGGCAACAAGATGATCACTACTTCTGGTGGTGGTGCATTGATTACTGCCAATGATGACGAATGGAGAGAAATCATGATGTATGCTACTCAGTATCGTGAGAGCTATCCATACTATCAGCATGAGAAGATAGGGTATAACTATCGCATGAGTAATATCTGTGCTGGAATTGGTCGTGGACAGATGACGGTGGTGAATGACCATCTGGCTCATCACAAGCATGTGCAGAAGATGTACGAGGAGCTGCTGAAGGATGTGCCAGGTGTTCATGTGCATAGTCAGCCTACTGACGAATGGACTGAGGTCAAAGGTCAAAAGTCAAAGGTATATGACTCGAACTACTGGCTGTGTACCATCACCATTGATGAGAATGTGAAGGTAAAGGGGCAGGAGGATGCCTACAAGACCATCGTGACGGGTGCCGTGGGTGGTGCTGCAGGTGTCATCCACGCTGCAGCATCTGCTCATACGGACAGCGAGCCGAATGCGAACGTGGAGGCGATGCGCGTGGCCCTCGACCGTGCAAACATCGAGGCTCGTCCCGTCTGGAAGCCGATGCACAAGCAGCCGTGCTACTGTAGAGGTAAGATGGAAGAGGTAAGATGTAAGAACTATTCCGTCGTGACTTCTGAAACTAGTGTGGCATACGTGAATGGTGTGTCGGAAGGAGTCTTCAAGGTGGGCATGTGCCTGCCTGCGGGGCCTTACGTCACGGATGATGACGTGAGGTACATCGTGGATACCATCAAGGAGAACATCATCGGATGAGGGATTTCCCGAGTGCTGTCTGACGGTTTTGCTCGTACCTCTTCTGGCCCCGGTGGGGACGGGAGCGGTGCAGGATGGATGATGCCTGACGGGGGATATGTCTGGCAAGCGGTCATGAAGCTGTTGGTTTGAGAGCAACTTTCCAATAGCGGATTGGCCGCTTGCCTGTTTTTGGATATAATCGGATATGGGCATCTTTCATTACGTTGCGTTTCATCGTGACACGTACAGAGTCCCGCTGGGCTGACATGCTCTGTGATGGCAAGGTGCAGTACCATAACTACTCCGTGCTGGAGATGTGTCTTATGTGGGGAATGTGGCAGAAGGATGATGTGTAATGGGTGATGGAAGATGGAAGATGGAAGATGGAAGAAGGCTGAGGTCTGAGGGCTGATGGTGATGGAACATGATAATGCAATAAACATCAGAAAAGTTTGGAAGTTTAAGAAAATAGTCGTAAATTTGCCCCAAACTTTTAAGTTAGGATTATATGGCAGCAGTTAGTTCATATCCACAACAGGTGGCATGCAGTTGCAGGAACAGGTTACGTTGGCATGAGTATAGCAACACTGCTTGCTCAGCATAATCACGTAACAGCTGTTGACGTGATACCTGAGAAGGTGGAGAAAATCAACAAAAAGATCTCTCCTATTCAGGATGAGTATATTGAGAAGTATTTGGCAGAGAAGGAGCTTGACTTGACGGCAACGCTGGATGGAAAGGCAGCCTATAAGGATGCTGACTATGTTGTGATTGCGGCTCCGACGAATTATGACCCGCAGAAGAACTTCTTTGATACGCATCATATCGAGGACGTGATTGACTTAGTGCTGAGCGTCAATCCCGATGCAGTGATGGTGATTAAGAGTACTATCCCTGTCGGCTATTGCCGTTCACTGTATGTAAAGTACGCGTTGAAATTCTTGACTGATCCAGTGTTGAAGGGAAAGAAGTTTAACTTGCTGTTCTCACCGGAGTTCCTGCGTGAGAGTAAGGCACTGTATGACAACCTTTATCCCTCTCGCATCATTGTTGGCTATCCAAAGATATTGCCTGCCGATAGAAACAGAAAGTGGGACGAGGAGAATGCTGCCATAACAGCTATCGGTAATCCAGAGGCAGAGGAGAAGGCAAAGACCTTTGCAGGTCTGCTGCAGGAAGGCGCAATCAAAGAGAATATCGATACGCTGTTTATGGGTATGACCGAAGCAGAGGCCGTGAAGTTGTTTGCCAATACCTATCTGGCCTTGTGCGTATCTTACTTCAATGAGCTTGATACGTATGCAGAGGTGAAGGGGCTGGACAGCCAGGCCATCATATCGGGGGTAGGTCTAGATCCTCGTATCGGTACACATTATAATAATCCTTCGTTTGGTTATGGCGGTTATTGTCTGCCGAAAGATACCAAACAGTTGCTGGCTAACTATGCGGATGTGCCTCAGAACATGATGACGGCCATCGTGGAGAGTAATAGGACTCGTAAGGATTTCATTGCTGACGAAGTGCTGCGCAAAGCAGGGTAAGCAGTCATTCAGGTTCGCCCGCAAAATTTTGATATAGCCAAAAATCGTTGT
>ERZ842401.1041-NODE-1041-length-40571-cov-4.238227_pt1 | contig 40571 bp, 42 predicted proteins | sample MGYA00521270_ERZ842401 | MGnify/ENA primary metagenome ERZ842401 (study PRJEB31892, sample SAMEA3878208) | bioreactor metagenome | biome: Moose rumen | place: Sweden | collected 2011-10 | study: EMG produced TPA metagenomics assembly of the PRJEB12797 data set... | reverse complement strand
ATAAGATCTCTCACCCTTACTTGTCTGTTTTATTACATATGGCATTGGAATATAATTTTTAACATTATCGCTAGTATACATATTTTTTCTCCTTTTCGCTCCTAACCTCAGTTTAAAGCATTATAGTATTATACCTTATATGGTTAGCACTGTCAATGTGCGAGTGCTAATCATTCCAAACCAGGCTTTTTTACTTTATTTCTGCATTGTCATACAAGAAATTAAGCACAGCTGGATAAAGCAGATCATCTTTTAGCCTCTTCTTATCTTCTTCATTGGCATAAGACTCTTTAAATTTCTCTACATCCATACCATATGATTTTGCCATGGCTGTAAGTTCTTCATCTACCATCTCATCACTTGCCACTATATTTTCCACCTTGGCAATCTCATCCATCACAAGACTATTTTTTACGCTCATCTCTGCACGAGGTCTTATCTCTTTTCTATAATCTTCCTCAGTCTTATGAAGCATCTCAAGATATCTCTTTAAATCTATTCCTTGATATCTAAGACGATTATCGTAAGTTTGCATCATCTCGTCGACTTGAGCATCTATCGCTTCATCTGCAAGACTTATAGGAGTTTCTTTAACTACCATATCAAGAAGTTTTCCTTTATCATCTTCCTTTATCTGTCTCTCTCGAAGCTCTGTGAGTTTCTTTTTTATATCATTTTTATATTCATCTAAAGTTTCAAACTCAGATACTTCTGATACGAACTCATCGTCAAGTTCCGGAAGTTGTTTCTCTTTAACTTCATGTACCTTCACTTTAAATAATGCTGGCTTCCCTGCAAGATTCTTCTCATGATAATTTTCTGGAAAAGTCACATTGACATCTACTTCGTCATCTCTTCCCTTATCAACAAGTTGATCTTCAAAATTATCTATGAACGAATGGCTTCCAAGAACCAAATCATAACTATCAGCCTTTCCTCCTTCAAACTCTTTTCCGTCTACATATCCATCGAAGGCAATATTTATTGTGTCGCCCATTTTAGATTTTCTATCTACTGAGACAAGCCTTGCATTCTTCTCTCTCTCTTCATCAATCTTATGCATGACATCTTCATCACTAACTACTATGTTAGTTTTCTCAAGTTTCAAACCTTTATATTTCCCAAGTTTAATTGGTGGAGCTATAGCTACTTCAGCTTCATATATGAAAGGCTTTTCAAAATCCACCTGCACGACATTAATCTTAGGCTGTGAAAGTATTCTTTCCCTAGATTCCTTTATCTCATTATAATATGTATCATTGATACATTGATTGACAGCATCCTCAAGAAATACTCCTCTTCCATACACCTTATATGCCATCTCTTTAGTGACTTTTCCTTTTCTAAATCCAGGTGCAGAAAGTTTTCCTTTTTCTTTGTTGTACACCTTGTCTTCTGCCTTTAAAAACTCTTCTTTTCCTACTTCAATTGTGAACTTTGCTTTGTTTTCACCGATTTTTTCAACTTTACAACTCATTTAACTACTATAATAAGCAATATTCTATCTATTACTTATCCACTCCTTTTATAATATATAATGCAATACAAAACTTCCGTTCGTAAAACTAGAACGGGAATTGTATCACGTTACTATACAACATCTTTAGAGGCTCCCAACGGTCACATCTTATTAATTATACCATAATATAGCCTGTTTTCGCAAATAAATATGTTGGGATTTAGGCCAAAATCAGCCTATATACCCATCTTCAAAAAGTTCATCGTAGTATTTTCTTTGATTAGACATCTTTGTCAAGTCTTCTTCCGTAAGGGTCTCTTTATTAGCATATTGGGTTTTATACTCAATTCTGCTGTCATCACCATCGCTATCAGTCTCTATCCATAGAAAATCATATGTATCTATCAGTTTCTTATTATCGACATTTCTAAAATGGATATGAAATACATAAGTATTTTTTGCAATCTCGTCACCTTCTACAGGCACTACAAATCTAGCAACAGCACTCTCATCATCATCACCTGGCTCTATCTCCATCTTGTCGAGAAACCCTGTGCCATCTTGCACACCAAGTATGGCATCTGCTTCCATCTCCAAAGAACGTAGATCAAGCTCCTCTATCATAGTCTCTGTCATATAAGCCTCTTTAATTTTAAGCATCTCCTCTTCACTTGCATTCGCCTCATATTTTTTTATATAACTCGTATAGAAGTTTTTAGCTAGTTCACTTGCAGGAAGATTATAATTAACTCCTAATCCATTCAAAGCTCCATTCCCACCACAGCCATATAAAAGTATAGTTAATGCAATACTGCACATAATTAAAATCTTTTTTATAGTGTTCATGATAATAATTACTCCTTTCAAAACTCCCAAAATAACTAATTTTATTATACTATAAAGCTATTATTTTTTCCATCAAAAAGGAGGCTTTAGTTAGCCTCCTTAAGTATATTATTAGATTATTTGCTTGTTTTACCAGTTTTGCTAGTTTTACTGTCTTTCTTCTTAGCATTTGCAAGCTGAACGCAAGCTTCTGCAAGATCTTTTGGAGTTGAATTATATAGTTTTACATAGTCATCAGGACTTACAACTGCCGTTGAAACCTGTGGTCCTAAATCAACATATTCTGCCTCAGCTGTTTTTGTAAATGCATTTACAAGGAATCCTGGACCTACTGCATTATATACTATGTTGGACATCTTGGCGCTTTCAGTTCCTGGTCCGTCACATGCATATGCAAGTCCGCTAACTATCTCATCGCCGATTATGTTATTCAAGTCACCATATCCATATATTACATTATTGAGGGTTCCATTCCATGTGTTTGCTGCTAGGCCTATGCCAGGTCCTGCAAACTCGTCTTCTTCAAAATTATACTCTATAACAAACTCGTCTGTAAAATCTTTACCTTTTGCATAAATGGCATTAGATAAACCAAGTAGTGCAAAAACCAAAAGTCCTATTGTCTTAACTATATTTTTCATATCCTACCTCTCTTTCGTCTTATATATGACTTATAATTTATTAACTTATCTTATAAGTCCATTGTATATCGAAAGAGGCGATTTGTTAAGTGGTAGCACTTTGGCAAATCGTGGTAAGTTTGTGGTATTACTTTATCCCCACCGCATTTATTATAGGCAGTGAAAATGCAACGCCATTGCCATCAGTACCAAGTCCGACTCCATTATATATAGCCTTCAGCACTTCATCTTTTATATCTTTATGCACAGCAAGTATGACTAAGTCTTTCTCAGGACTTATTGTTATCTTAAATGTCTTTTCGGCATCTTTTTTCGCTGTGCCTCTCGCATGGATTATCGTTCCGCCAGTAGCTCCAACTGCTCTTGCTGCATCCATCACTTCTCCAGAAAATCCTGCATTTACTATACAAAATATCATTTCAAATTTACTCTCTGCCATACTCACCTACCCTATAATACTACTTTTATTATTACTCAAAAAATTGAAAAATGTAACTCCCATGACACTTGACAAAGGACATGTCCAGCATACCCCTTTTCCATCACGAAGAGTATCAAATTTTTCTTTCAAAGTGCTCATTATGCTTTTTACTTTATCTTCTGTAACAATGCTAAAAATGACAGCCTTTGATCCTATTTCATCAGTAAAAACTGTCGCCTTCGTCGTCCCATTGCCTATAGCGATAAGCTGCATATTCGCACCAAAACTTTCTATGAGATCAACATAAAAATCAGTTTTGCTTTTTCTCACAACAGTCACAAGCATCATTAATTTTTTTGTAGAAGTTAATTTTTTATTTTTCTTTTCCATTTTCAGCCCTTGATTATTATTTTTCTTTTGGGCACCTCGAAAAAGTATCAAATTTCTACTTTTTAGAGGTTCCCTTTTACTATGCAAATCATAACTACGCCTTTTTTTATCTTAATCTTTGCATACGGATCTTTAAATTCATTACTCACACCAAGAGGGTATTCATTTCTTAAGGTGATGTTTTTCACATCATACTTTGTGCCTTTTATATATTCAATGCTTGACTTGTCGCTCATAGAGAAGATGGAAATATATCTACCTTTAATTCTTTTTATCCTTATAAGCTCATCTTTCGCTACTAAGATCTCAGTATCATCTGAAAGAATCCTCCCTCTTGCACCATTTTCTGCTATATACTTTAGAAGACTTATGTTTGCAATCGTATGATCAAGTCTTTTTCCAAGTCCACATATTATGTCTATCTCTTTATAGCCATTTCGAATAGCATACTTTACTGCAAGCCCGGTATCAGTATCATCTTTTTCTTTTTCTACTTCTATGATAGTGGCAAAATTTCTAGGCCTTTTAATTGAATCAAAATCACCAATTACTATATGAGGCCTTATCTTAAGCTTTTTCCCATAAGCATATCCTTTATCACATGCAATAATTAAGTCATAGCGACTACTAAGTCTTACTTTAGAAAATTCTCCACCAGATATAATTAGGCACTTCATTATTTTTCCCATTTCATTCTACTGATATTTATAATTCTCTTTATTGGTTTTATATATATAAGTACAAGTGAAAGTATGCACTCTATAAATATATAACTTCCATTGTACACAACCGTATAAAGTATAGGGTTAATGTTTTCAGGTGCATATTCTTTGAAAAATATATAACCAGAGATTGAGCTTGACAAAAATCTAAGTATACAAGCAACTATAAATCCAATACTTAGTCCTTCATCCATATTTCTAAAAAAACCCACTACTCCAAAACAGCCAAATGCTATAGTATAATCGAGAATCAGTTGTGCAGGATGCACTATATATGGGTCTACTATAAGTTGCAGCATTGAGTATGCAAAACTTGCAATAAATCCAAGTCTTATGCCAAAAAAGTAAGCTGGTAAAGATATGGCAAGCATTGAAAAAAGTGTGATACTTCCTCCAAATGGCAAGTGAATAAGTTTTACAAAACTTAATGCATATGCAAGTGCTACAAAAATAGATGATATAGCAAATTTTTTTATATTAGAATTCATTACAAAAGCTATACTTCAAAATATATTATCTGATCATCATCTGCTCTCAAAATTCTTCTCATAGATATTCTATCACGAAGTATTTTTGCAAAGATTGCTCTAAAGCCAAGCAATTGTATAGATATAAGCGGTATCATAGCAACGAGTGCAACCACACCAAAAGCAAGGTTTATCACTTCATTCTCATTAGCGACACTTGCACATGCTCCAATCATAAAAGGCAATATAAATGTCGATGTAAGTGGACCACTTGCTACACCACCCGAATCAAACGCTATAGCTGTATATATAGGTGGTACAAAAAGAGAAAGTGCAAGCGATATAAAATATCCTGGTATAAGATAATAAAGTATCGAAAATCTATTCAATATTCTAAAGATTGCAAGTGCTATGGCAAGTCCAACTCCAAGAGAAAGTGCTATAAGCATAGACTTCTTTGTCACAGTTCCACCTGTCACTTCTTCTACCTGTGCTGTAAGAACATGTATAGCTGGCTCTGCAAGTACAACTGTCATACCGATTATAAAACATATCGCTATAGCAAGTCTTGGATGTGCCATAACTATCTGTCCACCCATTGCATAACCTATAGGAAGGAAGCCTATAGATGCTGACGAAAGGAAGATGACAAGTCCTGCAAATGTAATAATTATACCGATAACTATCTGCATCATCTTTCTAATCGGAAGTTTTATAATAAAAAAGTTAAGTGCTAAAAAGAAAACAAAAATTGATAGAAGTGCCCTAGCCACTCCTGAAGCGTGTTCAATAATGACTTTAAGCACGCCTTCTCTCAACACTGAATCTACGCTATAATCTGGTAATTTATAGATTATGTCACCTTTTGTAAGCATAAGAAAAAAGAGGACTACTATAATTGGCCCTATAGAGCAAAGTGCGACAAATCCAAATGAATTTTCATTACTATTCTTTCCACCAATTGTCGCAGCCATTCCCACACCAAATGCCATCAAAAAAGGTACCGTTATAGGACCTGTGGTTACACCGCCCGAATCAAATGCAAGAGGCATTAGATAATTTTTCCCCATCTCACAAAGCAGTGCTGCAAATGCAAATATCAACATATAAAATAGTAAAAGCAGCATTGATAACTTCTTGTCAAAGATTACTTTTAAAAGTGATATAAGTAAAAATACTCCAACTCCAATCCCTACACTAAATATAAGAGAGGTTTCATCGATTGCATCTTTAACTTGCCCTGCAAGCACAGTAAGATCTGGCTCTGCAATAGTTACAAGAAAGCCCATAAAAAGCGCAACCGAAAGTATAAGCGATATCTTTTTGGTCTTTATAAGGCCTGATCCTGCATAATCACCCATAGGAGTCATAGAAAGCTCTGCGCCGATATTAAAAAGTGTCATCCCAATTATCAGCGCAACCGAAGATAAAAGATACACTATCTTTTCTTTATAGCTCAGAGTAAAGATAGGTGTGAGTGATAGCAGATACACTATTGCGACTATTGGTAGTATAGACGTAAGTGATTCTTTAAATTTTGACCATACAAATTTCATATTGCTTAAAATATAAATTTATCTTCAAAATACTTTTTAAGTCCTTCTATCGGGATACGAATCTGCTCCATGCTGTCTCTTTCTCTCACCGTCACTTGTTTATCATTTTCAGAATCAAAATCATAAGTGATGCAATAAGGAGTTCCTATCTCATCTTCTCTTCTATATCTTTTTCCTATAGTTCCTTTTTCATCAAAATCGCACATGTAATATTTACACAATTCATCATATATCTTCATCGCTGGCTCTGATAATTTCTTTGAAAGTGGAAGCACTGCTATCTTTATTGGTGCAATCACAGGGTGGAAATGCATCACAACTCTTGTGTCGTTATCGCCAACGACTTCTTCATCATATGCAGCACACAAGAATGCAAGTGTCACTCTATCTGCGCCAAGTGATGGCTCGATAACATAAGGAGTATACTTCTCATTAGTCTCATCATCAAAATACTGAAGATCCTGACCTGATACTTTCATATGTTGAGTTAAGTCATAATCAGTCCTATCCGCGATCCCCCAAAGTTCTCCCCATCCAAATGGGAATAAGAACTCTATGTCTGTAGTAGCCTTACTATAGAAAGAAAGCTCTTCTTTATCATGATCGCGAAGACGAAGCATATCGTCCTTAAGACCAAGATTATGAAGGAAGTCTATACAGTACTTTCTCCAATACTCAAACCACTCAAGGTCAGTTCCTGGCTTGCAGAAGAATTCAAGTTCCATCTGCTCAAATTCTCTTATACGAAAGATGAAGTTACCTGGTGTTATCTCGTTTCTAAAAGACTTACCAACTTGAGCAATACCAAAAGGAATCTTTCTTCTACTAGTCCTCTGCACATTCTTAAAATTAACAAAGATACCTTGAGCAGTCTCTGGTCTAAGATATACTACGTTCTTAGCATCTTCCGTGACACCCTGATATGTCTTAAACATAAGATTGAACTCTCTTATATTAGTAAAATTATGCTTGCCACAACTTGGACATGGAACTTTATGTTCTTCTATCCACTTCTCCATATCTTCATGCGACCAGCCATCTATAGAACTAATAAGCTCTATATTATTCTCTTTGGCAAAATCCTCTATCAGTTTATCAGCACGAAATCTCTGCTTACATTCTTTACAGTCCATAAGCGGATCGGAAAAAGAACCAAGATGACCAGAAGCCTTCCAAGTCTCTGGATTCATAAGTATAGCCGCATCAAGACCTACGTTATACTTAGACTCTTGGACGAATTTTTTTCTCCATGCATCCTTTACATTGTTTTTAAGCTCTACTCCGAGATTTCCATAGTCCCAAGAATTAGCAAGGCCTCCATATATCTCAGATCCTGGAAATAAAAAGCCTCTGTTTTTACAGAGTGCTACAATTTTGTCCATTGTGTAAAAATCTTTCATAACAACCTCTTTTAGAAATTAAAATGCTTTTAGTTCATCGTCGTCTTCTACATTAGTAATTATATCTATAATTTTAAGCTCGTAACCACTACCATTTTCAAGTTCTACCTTAACTATCTCGCCTATCTCGTGAGATATGAGAGCTTTGCCAAGTGGTGACTCGATACTCACTTTCTTCTTCATAGAATCTGCTCTTATAGAAGTAACTATCTTATAAGTTTCTTCTTCCCATGCTGATTCATCTAACCCTTCTTCAACAAATTTAACTTTTACCATGTTGTTAAGATTAACTCCGCTAGTGCTTTTTGTCTCTATAATAATAGCATCTTTGAGCATCTTCTCAAGATAAGATATGCGGGCATTATTCTCACGATTCATCTTTCTTGCAGCATAGTATTCAAAATTCTCTGAAAGGTCACCCTGTGCTCTTGCCGACTTCACATCTTCAAGGATCTTTGGCCTTAGCACAGATTTCCTTTTATTGATTTCTGCTTTTATCTTTTCTACATCTTCTTTTGTTAATTTTTCACTTGCCATTAATTTGCTATTGTCCACTTTCCTGCATCATCTTTGTAAGTTCTGCAATTAATTTTATTTCTTCTATCTTAGCCTTTATTCTATCATAAAGTATATCGTTGAATGCTTTGTTATAATGTATACCATCAACTTCCATATATCCTGCACCCACGCAATCGCTCATATCAATGTAATAGATATTATCATAGTCATTGGCAATCTTTCTAACCATATTGTCATAATCATAAGGAGTAAACTGTAAAGCATTAGTCACATTTAGATCATATAACATATAAGAGTGAACGAATACTATCTTGGAAGTCGCTTTCGCAAACTCTACCATATCCCTATATTCATCTTCAAAATAATTTGGATGGGTGTTCTTCCTATGGTCATTGACGCTGATAGAAAATAGTATGTACTTATGGATAGAATAAAAAGCTTCCTGAAGTTTTCGCTGGTTCTCTTCTATAGTATAACCTTCTTGAAAATAAGGTATGAGTTGCATGTCCCGATTCACTTCGTCCTTATAGAAATTTTGCGCATATGAATCACCTGCAACTATAAGCTCAGTGCCACTTGGCGTCTCTTTATAGAAACTCTCGTATCCACCAGCCACGATCACATTGGATGCAAACAAATTAAAACTACTGATTACAACCAACCCGATTGTAATTAAAAACAAAATCTTTTTCTTCATAACTATTCCTTTACCCCTTATGTAATGTATTTATAGCCTTCCGTTAATTCTTGATTATGCTTACAGCTTTGCTAGTTCCAAGTCTATCTGCGCCCTCTTCAAGATATTTTCTCATATCATCAAGATCACTCATGCCCCCAGCAGCTTTAATCTTAACGCCCTTTCCTACGTGCTCCTTGAAGAGTTTTATATCGTCATGTGTAGCACCAGCTGTCCCAAAACCTGTAGATGTCTTTATATAATCTGCTCCTGCTCTGGTAACTATACTACAAAGTTTTATCTTCTCATCATCAGTCAGATAACAAGTCTCTATGATAACTTTCAAAATCTTATTGTAGTCTTTTTCTTTTACAACATTTTTTATATCAACTATCTCTTTAAATACATCATCATATAGACCATTCTTTACATCTGTTATATTGATAACCATGTCAACTTCATTTGCGCCATCCTCAACTGCCCTCTTTGCTTCAACAACTTTCGCCTCTTTCACGCTATAGCCAAGAGGGAAGCCTATGACTGTACATATATTAAGCTCAGGAAAATCTTTGTGTACTCGTTTTATATAATTTGGAGGGATACAAACTGATGCCGTGTGATACTTCATAGCATCCTCACACAAAGTTTTTATCTCATCATATGTAGCATAGGCCTTAAGTAGAGTATGGTCGACATGTGATAATAATTCCTCATTACTAATCATAGATTACCTCTGCATAGGGTCAAATGGTATACCTGATGCCTTTGGAGCACTTGAATGCTTAGATGTAAATATAAGTACAAGTATAGTTGCGACATAAGGAACCATCTTATATATATAACTTTGAATGTTGAGTTCGAAAAGGAATGGTATACTTGCATAGCTATTAGAAAGTGCCTTCATAAAGCCAAAGAAAAATGCTGCAAGAAGTATGTATTTTGGTTTCCATTGACCGAAGATAAGAACTGCAACTGCCAAGAATCCATAACCTGATACTGTAGCATTAAAGTTGGTTGATGTAGGAACTACGAATACAAGTCCACCAAGTCCTGCAAGAGCACCAGAAAGTATAACTCCTGCATATTGCATCTTCTCAACTGATATACCTGCTGCATTGGCCGCTTGTGGATTCTCACCGCAAGCACGGAGTCTAAGTCCGAACTTTGTCTTATACAATACTATAGTAGCTATTATAAGTATAAGGAAACCAATATATGTAGTGATATATGAATTCTTGAAAAGCATATCACCGATAACTGGTATCTTTGAAAGTATAGGAACTTCAACTATTCTAAATGTATTATTGAAATTGATTTGTTGTACACCTTGTATTATACGAGCTATAAATATAGCAAATGCTGGTGCAAACATATTAAGTGCAGTACCTGATATAGTCTGGTCTGCTTTAAGGTTAACTGCTGCAATAGCATGGAAAAGGCTGAATACAATACCTGTGACCATTGCTATAACTATAGCTATAAGAAGTTGAAGGTTGCCAGACATAAAGCCTTGTGTAAAATTCAAGAAAAGTATACTTGTAAACGCACCCATAACCATGATACCTTCAAGAGCGATATTTACTACACCCGATCTCTCACTAAACATACCGCCAAGAGCAGTTATAAGAAGGGGTATCATGAAAAGTAAAGTTTGTTGTATTAAAAAATATAATAATTGCATACTATTCCTCCTTCACTTTTAGATCTTTAAACGCTATCCCTGCATCTTTTCGCGCCTTCTGTTCTTTTATGACTTCGTATTCTGGCTTCTGATTTCTATTTGCAAACTTAGTAAGCATCATCTTTATGATAAGTGCAAATGCAGAGAAGTATATGATTATAGCAATAATGATATCTATAATTTCTTTAGAGAAGTGGAATAATTGTAGATAAAATCCACCTGCTGTAAGATATGCTATAAAAAGTCCGCTAAATATAATCCCTATAGGGTTACTTATACCTAGTAAGGCAACTGAGATACCATTGAATCCTTCGTTTGGTATGACATCCTTTACCTCTATATGACGACCTGTACCAGATAGAAGCATGATTCCTCCAGCAAGTCCACATATAGCACCTGCTATAAGCATAGATAAAACTATAGATCTATTTTCATTGATACCAGCATATTTACTTGCCACTTTATTGAAGCCACAAGCCTTAAGTTCATATCCGAAAGTTGTCTTCTCTAAAACTATGTATAAAACTATTGCTGCGATGATTGCTATAACGATACCGCTATTAACTGATGATCCAGCAAAGAGTTTATCAAAACCAAGTTTAGGTATAGTAGCTGCTGCAGGTATGTCTTTTGACTCATTTCTCAAAGTATTGAAAAGTGCAGTATTGCCTTTTACTGTCATATTAACCCAGAAAAGAGCAATGTAGTTAAGCATGATACATGTTATAACTTCATTAACGTTAAAATAAGCCTTAAGTATACCTGGTATCGCACCCCAAAGTGCACCAAGTAAAGTTGCGAAAAGAAGTGCTACTACCCACTGCATAGGTCCTAAGGATTTACAGGTAAGTCCTATAAGAACTCCACCAAATGACCCCATGAGGAACTGTCCTGAACCACCTATATTAAAAAGTCCTGTCTTAAATGCAAAACCAACTGAAAGTCCGCAAAGTATAAGTGGAGTTGCATAATACAAAACCTGTCCTATACCTTTCATACCGTGTGCAACTGATCCTGTAAGTATAGTAACAAAACCTGGTACCGCTTCTTTAGTATTGGCTACAAGTAAAATTATAAATCCAATTACAAGACCACAAATAATTGCAACTAATGATGATATGAAAGGAGCAAAATCAAAACTTTTTTTCATTATGCCACCTCCTTCATGTTCATTCTCTTGCCACCAGCCATATAAAGTCCAAGTTCGTTGAGATCAAGATTTTTGACATCTTTGAATTCTCCAACAATCTCGCCTTCAAACATAACAAGGATTCTGTCTGCAAGATTCATAACCTCTTCTAATTCGAATGATACAAGCAAGACTCCTATACCATGATCACGAAGTTTTACTATCTCCTTATGTATGTACTCTATGGCACCTACATCAAGACCTCTTGTAGGTTGAACTGCTATCATAAGTTTATGAGGCTTACTCATCTCTCTTGCTACTATAATCTTTTGTTGATTTCCACCTGACATATCTCTTGTCATACTATATGGACCATTCAAACTTCTTATATCATAATCATCTATTTTTTTCTGTGTATACTCAATTATATCTTTAGTTTTCAAGAATCCACTATTTGAAAACTCTTTTTCAAAATACTGCTGGAATACCATGTTGTTGGCCATATTATAATCAAGTATAAGTCCGTCTCTATGTCTATCCTCTGGTATATGAGAGAATCCATGAGTGTTCTTATATCTTATGCTCTTACTAGTGAAGTCTTCACCATCAAGACTTATAGTTCCACTCTTTATAGGCTTTATACCAGTGATACCTTTTATGAGTTCTGACTGTCCATTACCATCGATACCTGCTATACATACTATCTCACCAGAACGGACATCGAAACTTACATTGCGAACTTTATCTTTGTGGCCTCTTTCTCCTGCCACCACAAGATTCTTTACTTCAAGTATCACATTCTTTGGTTTTGCCTCACTTTTATCCACCTTGAGGCTTACCTTTCTTCCGACCATCATCTCAGATAGCTCTTCTTTAGAGACCTTGTCTACATCAACTGTATCTATCCTCTTTCCACGGCGAAGGATAGTACATCTATCAGCTACTTGCTTAATTTCATCAAGTTTATGGCTTATAAAAAGTATGGACTTTCCTTCTGCCTTTAAATTCTTAACCATAATCATGAACTCTTCTATCTCTTGTGGAGTAAGCACTGCTGTAGGCTCATCAAATATCATAATATTATTGTTTCTAAAAAGCATCTTAAGAATCTCTGTTCTCTGCTGCATACCAACAGTTATATCTTCTATCTTGGCATCAGGATCGAGGTCAAAACTATATTTCTTACAAAGTTCGACAACTCTCTTTCTTGCATCAGCAAGTTGTATAATGCCCCCCTTCGTCTCTTCTATACCGAGAATTATATTTTCAAGTATAGTGAAATTATGTACAAGCTTAAAGTGTTGGTGAACCATACCTATACCAAGTTTATTGGCTGTAACAGGCCCATCGATAATTTCTTTCTTACCATTGACATATATATCACCACTATCGGCCTTATACAAACCAAAAAGTACACTCATAAGTGTAGACTTACCTGCTCCGTTTTCACCTAGAAGTGCGTGTACTTCACCTTTACGGAGCTTTAATGTTACATCATCATTTGCTACTTTTCTTTTGAAGCTGAGAGTGATATTTCTCATCTCTATAGCATATTCTTCCATAATAGGCTCCTATATAAAAATAGGACTCCACAAAATATGGAGCCCTATTTTAACATTATAAAATATTATTGAATATATGTAACCTTTGTGTTAGAAAGTGTTAAAGCTGTTGATGGATCTGCATTATCAGTGTTATTCATAAGATCCCATTCACCATTTTTAAGTCTATTATAAACCTCATCATAATCAGCTTTTGTAAATGTATCAAATTTTGCATGATCCATAGCTGCACCAACACCATCATTCTGAACGTTGAATACAGTAGTTTGTCCACCCTTGAATGTACCATCGTAATACCAAGAGATAGCATCATAAACAGAGTTTGCAAGCATCTTCATAGCAGAAGTGATAACTGTATCACTCTCACTATATTGATCAACGTCAACACCGATAACCTTTGCAACGAAAGATCCTTCTTGTTGATTCTTTCCTTCTGCTGCGCTCATAACTGAGTTACCAACTGCACCACCACAACCAAATACAACTTGTGTACCTGCATTGTACCAAGAAGCTGCCATACTTTGTGCTTCTGGAGTTGCAGCGAATTGTCCTGTATAGTTATATACTACTTCACAATCTACACCGAGTTCTTTAGCTGCTACATCAATACCTTGTACATATCCAAGACCGAAACGGATAACTGCAGGAACAGCCATACCACCCATGAATCCAAGTTTAGTATTGCCATCTTTTACTGCTGCATAACCAGCAAGGAAACCTGCTTGATCCTCTTGATAAAGTATAGGCATAGTGTTAGTTCCTGTAACATAATCGCTATAGTCAGCATTATGTGGCTCGCCATCAAGAAGTACAAAATGAATATCTGGATAACTTTGTTGAGCAAGATATACCGGCTCTTCGAAAAGATAACCTGGGCATACTACAAGTTTTGCTCCACCTTCAATAGCAAGTTCTATAGTCTCAAAATAAGCATTAGTACCTGCTTCTTGTGGTTGGTAATACTTATAAGTCTTACCATTTTGTTGAGCATACTTTACAAGACCTTCCCATGCACCTTGGTTAAATGATTTGTCATCAATAGTTCCAAGATCTGTAACAAGAGCTAATTCAAATGACTCTCCAGATGCTTGAGGTGCTTCTGCCTCTGCAGCTGGCTCTGCACTTGTAGAACTAGTTTGATTTTGTCCACAAGCTACGAGAGCAAGAACTAAACTCAAGCACATTACAAGTGAAATAAATTTTTTCATAATACCCTCCGTATTAATAATCTTTGCAATATTATAGCACTTTTTTAAGCATTTTTCTACTATATTTTTAAGCATTTATATGCATAAAATAGCCCTAAATCTATTAGCTAATTTGTGTTCGATTTAATAAAATCTGTTGCATTTTTAACTATATTATTAACATCCGTAAGCTTCCAATCGCTACCACTTTTTATAAAGCTAAAATCATAAGTATAGGTCTCTAGTTTAACAGGATCTGCCTCTAATTCTTTCTTTATTGTCGCTATGATATCCCTAATATTATCATCTGTAATTATGCCACTTATAATTACATTAGCATATTTAAGAAATACTTTGCTAACAATCTTTCTCGCAAATTCTCTTATTGACGGCATGGTAAATGCCACCTTGGTCTTTGCTTCACTACCACTTATTTCTATATTCACAATATTATAACTTATATCTTTGAAAATATATTTTATGTTTTCTTTTAGTTCACTGCTGCTATTGATTAAATCTTCTACCTTTTTCACATCATCTAACGGAAGATTAGCATCTACATTTTCTTCTAAAGATTTTATATCAACTTCTTTAATACTTACATATATTTCTTCTATGGTCTTGGCAACTGCTTTTTGGTCTTCATCAAACCCCTCTTCTATCTTATTATAATCATAGACTTCTTCAGTGCTTGTTGTCTTAGCTCCTATCTCAAAACCAAAAAATCTTAAAATGTCTTCTATGATATTTGCTCTTACAGTTTTAATGCTTGAAAATGTAAATACTGCAACTAACAATATGTATGCAACCCTTTTTACTTTAAGTTTCATTGTATTAGAACTCCTTAATTCTTTTTTATTTCATATAAACCAATGCTCGCATCATACTCCGCCTTAAGTACAAAATCAAAAATATTAGGCATGAGGCACATAAAAAAGTCAGGCATAGGAAATGATTTTTTATCTTTATTATCAAAGAAGTGCTTTCCACAACCATCTTTAAATGTCGGAAGCTTATCACTTAAGTCTATATCATTACCTTGAAGTAGACTCTTTATATATTCTGCACATAAGGTATCCTCATCAGTTGGTCTTATACAACTCCAACCCATGCATACAAGCGAAACTTTTTCAGGATTCTTATCTAAGATATATCTCGCGATTGCTTTTGCAGTGACGAATGATCCACCAAGAATCTCTGTTGCATTCCTTGCTCCAACAATCCCTTGCACTCCTGACGACGTAGAATGAATTATGGTTTTATCTTTTAAATCAAAATCCATCATGAGTTTCGCAGGACTATTGCCAAGATCAAAACCTGGAAGTGTGACACCGTCTCTTTCCCCCGCTATGATATAATCACGATGCTCTTTCTTCAAACTTAGGCACTTATCTATATCACCTGACACATAAAGTTTCTTTGTGCCTTCATATAAAGCAAACGCCTCAAAAGTAAAGCATCTAAATACATCTATGATAACCGTAAGACCTTCCGCCTTTTTAGCTCCATCTAGAAGCTCTAGTATCTTAATCTCGCCATTATATATTTTATTTCTACCACTTTGCTCCATTATCATATGTCCTATAACGTCTTTTTTAATTTACTTCTATAGTTATATTATCATTATAGCACAATTATGTTATAATGGTAATATGAATGAAGAGGAAAGATACAGTATTCAAACTGAAAAAATTAAATTAACTCTTATATATGCAGCCTTTGGAACTATTGGTATAGTTACACATTTCATAAGGCTCTCATCTCCTGGTATTGTTTTTTATAGAGCTATTTTAGGTTCACTTTTTATAATCGTTGCAGCTCTACTTTCAGGTAGAACTATCGATATACAATCAATGAAAAACAACTTCCCTGTACTCGTTGCCACAGGTTTTTTCATGGGCCTAAACTGGGTTCTTCAATTTGAAGCATTTCGTGTGTCTTCTGTCGCCATAGGAACAGTCTGCTATAACACAATGCCAATATTCTTAATCATATTTGCATCAATTTTCTTCAAAGAAAAAATCACTCTTAAGACATTATGCTGCATCATAGTTGCAATCATCGGTGTCGTTCTTGTGTCCAATATTATGAGCCTTGGTTTTAATTCTAATATTGCTCTTGGGTGTTTCTATGGGCTGCTTGGTGCTATCTTCTATGCACTCATACTTATATATAATAGGAAACTTGACAACATCAAAATGCACGACAAAATCATTTTCCAATTTTCTTTTTCGGCACTACTTATGGCTATATACATTTTAATTATCGATAAAAATGCTTTCTGGTTTGATAAAAACATAACTAATAACGATCTAATCATAAGTGTAATCTGCATCTTACTTCTTGGTCTTTTCCATACTGGCTTTTGCTATATCCATTATTTTAATGCTGTAAAAAGGTTGAAAGCAGAAACTGTCGCAATTCTAACATTTATTGACCCAGTTGTTGCACTCTTCCTTTCATTCTTCTTATTAAAAGAATCTATGACTCCGCTCCAACTTTTAGGGTCTATTCTTATATTATCTGCTGCACTTGCCAACGAACTCCTAAAAACAAAAAAATAAGTGGTGAGTACCACTTATTTTTTTATTCGCCTATAAAAAGCAAGTTCAAATCATCTATTATCGCTTTTTTCGCTCCATTATCCATATGAGCTATGTCATGTTTTTCAAGATAATCTACAAGTTTATTCTTATGCTTTACTAATTCTTCACTAACTACTGTTGCATTTTCTTCTTTAATTCTTCTTGTTCTCTTATAACTTGATAATTCTTCTCTTTCCTTAGTAAGCCTTTCATAGATTTTCTCGTCGTAGCCATTGTTGTTGATCTTATAGTAAACATTGGCAAGGTCTATAGCATCCTGAAGTGCATCATGTATCACATCGCCATCAATCTTACATATCTTTTTCAGGAATTGAAGGCCTTGGTCTCCTACCTTATCACGAGTTTTTTTCTTTAAATCTATCCTTACATCATATAGAAGTTTTGATAGATACTTTCCATGTCTTTTGTTATCATATAGTTCAACTGTCTTATCAAGTGCTCTCTTATCTTCAAGCCCATAACAGTATACTTTCGTTATACCATACTTTTTGAGAAGCTTTGCAACCTTGGCTGATACCATCTCAAAATTATCTGCATCCTTTAGATCTTTAGTTCGTATACCAGTTATATCAGTACAACGGCGCGAGATCCTTTTAGCTGCCTTAAGACTTATAAGAGAATAAAATTTCTCTATTATAACTCCTTTATCATTGGTTATACATATACCGATTGAGACAACTTCTTGAGGGATGCTAAGACTTTTCTCATCATCATAAGCATTAAACTCACTATCATAAAAACAATTATATATGGATTTCGTTTTTCTTAAATTATCTAAAAACACTACTTTCTAAGCTCCTTCGGGATCTCTACACTTATAACGCCAACAGCATATGGCGCTATATCGTATATCTGAAATATCACGCATAATTTGTCGATGTCATAGAAAAAAAACTGCAAGTCCGACTTCTCGTCTACATAGTTATCTATAGTTTCTTTATATTCTTCTTCAAAAATCATATCTTCTTCACTATGTTCTTCACACCACTCATAAAGATATTTTCTAAACTCTTCTTTATCTTTTATGACATCGTATAGATTTAGTTTCTTTCCTGTATTCACATCAAAATTATAACCAGATATATAATATATAGGATGAGCACCCATATAATCTTCATAGGTGAATACCCTTATAGACAGATGCTTGTCATCTCTGCGAGTTACATATACATCTGTGCTATCATGTGATAGATGATAATTCTCTATGCCGGTCTCTTCCTTATCCGTCTTGACTGTATCCTTATTATCACCATAAAACTTCTCGGCAGCTTTTTTCAAATCATCATTAACTACATCAAGCGCAGTCTGTATATTTTCTTCACCTTTTGTCGATGTCAAAACCGGATACTTTATATCAATATAAGTATACCCATCTTCAACTAAAGATGAGTCGATTTTCTCTTCCTTTATGCCTGCATCTTTGCGTGACTTAGCGTTATCAGCGTCGACATCGTATAAATCTACACCATCTTCTGCATTTTCAGTTAGATTTTCAGTTGCATTTTCAGTCACATTATCAATCGCTGATATGCTAGTTTCATTATTTTTAACTGTCTTACAAGCATATGATTGTAATGTAAAACTTATTGCAATTATTAATACTATTATTTTTCTCATCATTTTTCTATAATATCACATTGTGGTATTAATGTCAAAAAACTTTATTTTGTGCTATACTTATACCATGAATTTTCGTGGGAAAAATTTTAAACACAAGCATTCGCTTGGTCAAAACTTCATAATCGATGAATTTTTGCTTGAAGATATAGCTGACGAGAGTCATATCACAAAAGACGATTATGTGCTTGAGATAGGTCCAGGAAACGGAGCTCTCACAAGATGTCTACTTGATCGAGTAAAATATGTGATAGCTGTTGAGATAGACAGGTCTCTCATTCCGCTCTTAAAAGATAATTTAAAAGACTATGATAATGCTACTATAATAAATGCTGATTTTTTAAATTATGATTTTATGAATATTTTAGATGAATTCTCACTTCATGGGTTCAATAAAGATATAGACCATATAAAAGTTGTCGCTAATCTTCCATACTATATTACTTCTATGATAATACATAATCTTTTAATCAATCCTTATATAAGCGAGATGACTCTTATGGTGCAGAAAGAGGTGGCAGAGAGAATAGTTGCTACTCATGGTGGTAGAGACTATGGTATCTTAACTCTTTCTTGTGAATACTTTGCTAAGACAGAACTCCTTATGGTAGTATCGAAAGAATGCTTCATGCCAATACCTAAAGTAGACTCTGCTGTGGTTCATTTCGTTAAATATGACAATTTCATCGATCTAAAAAATAACGAAAACTTCCACATAGAGGATAAAGATGAATACAAGAAACTTTTTTCAACTATCAAAGCATCTTTTTCTCAGAGGCGAAAAAAGCTTATCAATTCTTTGTCTAATGTGGGTGGCTACGACAAAACTGTTCTCACTTCGGCTTTTACAAAACTTAATTTTGATGAAAGTGTAAGGGCTGAGGACTTATCGCTTGAAGACTATAGAAAGCTTTCTAATCTACTTTCATAATACCTTTTACTTATTTCTTTCAAAAATTATTATTTTATTATATAATTAGCTTATGCCAGTAAAGAAAAGAAGTGCATACATTGATGTCATGAAAGGGCTACTTATAATTCTTGTAATTATAGGACACCTTCCTTATTTTGATTATGATTCACGGACTCTCGTTCTTATATATAGTTTTCACATGCCTGCTTTTCTTATAATCGGTGGCATGCTTTCGCACATAGATAATAATACAAAATTTTCTACTATAATAATAAAAAGGGTTAAAGGAACTCTATTTCCATATATTATCTTTAGTATAATAACTTTCTTCATTATGCCAGTCGGCACTAAAGAAAGGGCAATAAGCGGTCTAATCGCAGCCTTAAGAGGTATAGGCGACCCAGTAAACTCTCTAAACCTACCACTTTGGTTTCTCACATTTTATTTTGTTGTTATGATCACTTTTGAAATCATAGAGTGGCTCTCTTATAGAATTAGAAGTCTTTTTTCAAAAAGTAATTCTTATCTTCCTATCGCAATCATAGATATACTCATTATCATACCAATTATGACTTTAACATACATCTATGCAAGAGTATTAAAACTACCTCGTATCCCTTTTAATGTAGAGATAGCTCACTTCTGCCTTCTTTTCGTATATGTTGGGAAACTTATAGGAGTTTATATAAAAGATTCTCTTGTTAAGATAAATGGAGATGGTCTTTTGACTTTTATAACCGCTATCATCTCTACTGTGGCTTTGATCATTGTAGCTATATATTGGTACAGATTTTCTATGAGAAACGGTCGGATAGATTTAAATGCCAGAGACTATAAAGATGCCTTTTTTATGTATGTAGATGCCTTCTTAGGGTTCTTCATATTTGCTTACTTCTCTTATATTATATCTCTAATTCCATTTATAAATAAAATTCTTGCTTGCATAGGTGAAAATAGTATGTATGTGTTTGCTTACAATGTCCCTGCAAACTTTTACATCAACACTTTTATCTTGCCTTTACTCCCACAAATCGTATCGATAACTCTTGCACATAATTCTATAATGTCTGTGGCTCTATATACTTCTCTAATTTTACTTTATTCGCTTTGTCTTGCTCTGATCCACAAATCTATACGCCATCGAACTTAACTTTTCTACGACTATAGCTAGTGCTATAATAATCACTAGATCAAGAATAACTATCAAAAACGTCTCTATCCCACTTGTTTTCTTATAATTAAGCATATAGTCAACTTGATATATTACAAAATGATGGACCAAAAATATCTCAAGCGAAATCTTATTGAAATATATCACAAATCTTCTAAACCAAGATACACTTGATATCGCATTTTCAAGGTTATAAAAGATAACGAAAATCGCTACTATAACTATAGTAGTCTTTATATTGTCAGGTATAGGTATATAAGTCGTATAAAAATAAAAAAACGCTACTACAGGGATGGCTATTATACATAGCCATTTTTTCATCTTAGATAGCGCTCTCTCATCTATCAAAACTATACCAAGATAGAAATTATATATCTGGCAAAAAAAGTTCATATGACTTGGTATCACAAAATTAAAACTTCCATATCTAAAATTAATAAATAGAAAATATAGGGTCATTATTATGAAAGTTATTATGCTATTTTTCTTATGTGCCAATTTAAGAATAGGATACAAAAGATAACAAAGTATGATGCACCCAAGAAACCACTCACCTATTCCAAGTGTAAACGTAGGTATGCCATTGGCATGAAGATATTCATCAAGACCTATTATAGTATATATAAATCTCCACTTCGCTATACCACCAAACATATGTATAGTCTTAAAAGTAATTGCTTTAATTATAAAATATATAGTATAGGAAATATAAAAGGGAATAAGCACTCTCATCAGTCTTCTTTTATAAAAACTAGATAGGCTTTCTTCCCTTTTACTAAGTGATATGGTTGCACCGGATATAAGTACAAAAAGTCCACATGCAATCATACCAAGATTCATATTTGGTCTTATGATAATATTTTCTAATACCTTCAAATCATGCATCGGATGGATGACATACATATCCATCATTATATGATGCATGAACACTGTAAATATTGAGATGATCTTTAATAAATCAAAACAATATATTCGTTTTCTTGCTGTCTCAGCCAATGGTATTATTTAATTACTTTGATGTATTCTATAACTGGCTGATCTTCTTTTAAAACTGTGCCATTTCTATCCTGTGTAGGAACTTTCTCACATATTGCATCTACAACTTCTATGCCACTTGTCACATGGCCAAAAGCAGCATACTCACCATCAAGATGAGGTGACACTTCATGCATGATAAAGAACTGTGAGCTAGCAGAATTAGGATCCATAGCACGAGCCATAGAGATAACTCCTCTTTCATGCTTTATAGGGTTGTCTACACCATTGCTTGCAAATTCACCTTTGATAGTATCAGGTGAACCGCCTGTACCATTACCATTTGGATCTCCACCTTGAATCATAAATCCTGGTATGATGCGATGAAATGTCAATCCATCATAAAATCTCTCATTAACGAGTTTCAAAAAATTCTCTACTGTTATAGGAGCTGCCGTTGGGTCTAATTCAAGTTGTATAATACCATAATCTTTTACAGATATCTCTACTTTTGGATTTTCCACAGCGTTCCCTCCTTCACTTCCTTGACTATTAGCATTGGCTACAGTCTTATTTCCGCATGCACATAACATAGTCAGCATGCTCACACATAGTAAAAGATTTATAATCTTTTTCATAATATCCTTCCTTACATCATAATCTATATTTTTAATTACAACTTTATAATTTTATCACACCTTATGCTTTTTTTCAACAACTATAAATATGCTTTACTCTTTCTTTTCCTTAAAACCTTTTATGGTAAATATCTCATATATTATAACAAGTATCACTAGCGCTACACCTCCAGCAAGAAGTAAAACTGATTTGGTATTTAAGATGTTGAACGCCAATATTCCAAATTCTGAATTCTCTTCTTTTGCATCATCTTCTGTAGTTCCTCTTGCACTCAATATCTTATCAATGTACTCTTGTTCTAGATACCATGGCCCATGCAAACCTCTTACAATACTATCAGTATCTCCGTCTTCGTAAAGTAATCTTGGTCCATAAAAATCATCTGTTGCATCTTCATCGCCTTCTAGATTTTCTTTGCTTTCATCATTCTCATTGCTTTCGTTTCTTTTTTTATTATCTTTTTCTTCTTCTTTATCTTCTTTCGTAGCCTTTTCTACCTTCTTTGTCGTCACAGTACTTTTAGTTAAGGCTACTGCTGTTTCAGCGGTTTTATTTTCTACTACCTTGTCATCTACTGTGCTTTCCTTACTCGTTATTATACCATTGATTATAGTTCCGCTACTTGTTATTCCTTTGCCACTACTTCCACTGCTACTACCTCCACTACTGCTACTTCCACTACTGCTACTTCCACTACTGCTACTTTCACTACTACTACTTCCGCTAGAGTTGCTATTGCTTTTACCACTGTCGCTATTGCTGTTATTATCGTTGCTGCTAGCATTATCACTACTATTATTGCTACTATCATCGCTTACATTACTGCTCTTTTCTTCTCCATCGCTACTACTTCCACCTTCACTACTGCTTCCTCCTTCACCGCTACTTTCTTCTCCACCGCTACTCTCTTCTCCACCGCTACTTCCTCCTTCGCTACTACCTCCACCTTCGCTGCTACTTTCTCCTTCACTACTGCTTCCTCCCCCACTACTGCTTCCTCCTTCACCGCTTTCTTCACTATCTTTTTTATCGCCACCTTCATCACCTTCATCATTTTCATCTTCTTTATCACCATCATTTGTGTCGCTTACAACACTTTTTGATTTTGCAAAGAGTATTACAGTCTGATTGTTTTCTATATCAGATTTCACGTAATCCCTAACTTCATCCAAAGTTTCAAAAGTATTGCCATCCAAATCTACATAATGAGAAAACTCTTTGTTTGTTCCCATGTTAAGTGGCGTCAAAAACCCTTCATCTATATAGAAATCATATTCCACATTCGCTTGCTGCGAATGATTATCAAAGTAACCAGTAAGAGTATTATAAAGTATCTTATACTTCATAGGTTTATATACCGGGTACAAGGTGTACACTTTATCATTTTCCGCTGTATAATTTAGCACTTCTTCTTTGTCACTAAAATCCACTTTGTCTGTTCCCTCAGCAAGAGACCATCCATTAAATATAAGATAATCATAATCTACATGATTTGGCAGATAGGCTTTTTTGTCATATGTAAAAATCTGGTCTGGTATAAGTGTGTCATATACAAGTTTTTTACTTATATGTGGTTCTACATTAGATTTTGTGCTATATACAAATTTATACTTTATTGGCGTATAGATTGCCTTATAATACACAGATCTTGATCCGGCTTTTTTGTCAAGAGATGTAGTACTCGTGACATAAACTTTTTTTGTCGGCACACTTTTTGTGGCAAGTAGTTTTAAGTCATCACAGTCTACCTCAAGTTCATATTTTTCATACCATTTGAATATATATCCTGTCTTCTTTGTATACTCACTATGTACACACTCTTCATCCACATCAAATACATTAGATGCAGTACTAATTATATCATCATTTATATCATAATAATATTTAACTTTTTTAGTTTCTGTACATACACAGGCATTATTACTTATGCCATCATACTCATACTCAAAATTATGTTCTTCTTCCTTTTCCCATTCGCATTTACTGCATTTTAATATATGTTTACTCTCATCGCACTGTGCTGCTACCCAGTCGTGATCACAATCTATGTAATCTTTAAGATCTATTGTGTTACTAATCAAAGAATATCCTTTAATGTTTGTCTGAATAGTGCCATATTGTTCTTGTGTATATACTGCATAAGGAGAGCCGAAACACAAATACCGATAATCGTTAATATATTTTTTCTCAATTGATATTGTAGAATCATAATTCATATTCATCTGATCTACATATGTATTATTATTAGAATAATGAGTGTTGCACCCTACACTACAACTATTACTTACAAGATTCACGCCTGTTCCATTATTCTCTAGTCCCATTGGATATTCACTAACATTTCTATAATTGTATGTATCTTTTGACACATGAAATCTTGCCCCACTCGGTATAAAATATTTATCGCCATTATTTGTCCTTTGATCTTCTAAAATATCTATTCTTCCACTAATATATGCTTTGTATTTATAAATATAATATGCAAGTTGTATATTATTTATATATACATTAGACTTAGATGTTACAGTTTCATTAGAGTATTCTGCAAAAGAAGCAAATGGATACTTATCAAGTTCATAAATCCTCAATGTAGCACCAAAATTCTCGTTCTTATAAAGAAACGGCACCATTTGAATATGATTATTCACCATGCAATTTGATCCTAAATTAGTTTTAACATCATAGCTACCATTAGCCGTGACTTTAAAAGTATATTTACTGTCATCTTGAGTCATTTTAACTTTTACATTGTTTAATGTTAAAAGCTGGTTATACTGAATTGTGTCCTCACACTCACTATAACCCGTTGAAGAAGAAGATTCATAATGTCTAAACGTTGATGTACTTGCTGCATATGTATTAGTCTTGATTTCCAACCCCAAAATTATTAAAGCAAATGCCATTATATATATGTGTCTTTTCATACGCTATTCACCCTGTAACCTTTAATCTTTCTTGCTATCAATATCGTTACCACTAACACTTCAAAGACCAGTATAAAAGCAATATTTTTAATAAAAGCTTCTTTTCCATTGATAATGAAATAGACAAAAGGAACAACTATGAGAACTATTGGCGCAAATATAGAGCATATATATCCCATGTTAATATGGGCATTAAGTTTCCGTTTCTTTCTACTTTTTCTGGCATCCTTATCAAACTTAATTATCTTTTTATCTGCTTTATCAAAATCTTCATAGATTTCATCTTCAAGAAACTCTTTGGTATCATCATCAATATATATGCCTTTTTTCTGCTCTTCAAAACTTCTATTATCCAATACACGATTTTCATTCATCTGTTCTTCTTCAAGCATATAATCATAATCTTCAATGTTGTATTGCTTTTCTTCATTTTCATATGCCATCATCTCTTCATAATTCTTAAATTCATCACTCTCATACTCAGTTGAATTTGTATCACTTTTCATTTGAACTTTATCTACAAGCTCTAACAGATCACTTATAAGATAATTCTCTTTTGAACTTCGCACAAAAAGTCCATAGGCAAGATTGAGTGCCTCTTTATCATCAATATCAATAAATCTAAGCGTTCTTATAAGAAGTTTAGAAAGTTCATATGAGAAATCAGATTTATAATTCGGTATGACTATAAATTTTAATTTTAATCTATCATCTATGCGCTTCACTCTAATCAACTTTAGATCAAGTGCTATAGAGTTTTCTGACACAAGATAGTTCTCTATCGATAGAAGCACCTCATCAATTGCCGTGACTATATCACAAAGATCTATCTTGCCAAGTCTATTACTTTTGAGATGTTCATCAAGTCCTATACTGCCTCCTACATCGTATACAAGGTTTCTCTCTTCGTTATCATACGCGATTTGAAATTTATAAACATTTTCTATGTTTTCCTCTCCAAGAATTTTACTTTCATAACTCTCTGGATTAATATCTATGTTCTTTAAGTATATCTTTGTGTTCTTAATATTTTTCTCTTCTACAATTTCAAAATTATTCTGAATTAGACTCCTCTGCTCCTTCATTTATTACACCCTCCTCTTTTATAATACTAATAACGTTGTTAATATATTCTGGATTATAATCTTTTCTTTTATCTATAGTGTAATTTGCTTTTTCGCTTTCATACTTCGAAGCAATTTCGTTAGAAATATTAGTTTCTCTCAAAAAAGTAAATGTAAGAAAGCTGAAAAAGAAAAATGCTGCTATGCTTACTATAATCCCAGTTTCTAAACTATGCATACTATGTAACCTATAATAGCAGGCAAAAAACAAGGCATAAATGGGATCCTTGATTCTGTCCTGCTTTTTGTATTTCCAAAATAAAATAGAAATATTCCTACTATAAATGCTACAAACATCCCAGTCAAAAACAGTACTAGGTTTTCTTTTAGTGTCAACAACAGTCCGTTAATCACAAAATACACTCCATCCGCAAGTCCTATCCCTTCATCTGAAAAAAATGACAGTAAATATATCACCAAGCCAAAAGCCATAGATAATAAGATATCAAGCACTTTAGAAAATGTTATACTTTCTCTTGTAAATCCAAGTGTAACCAGTGCAATTATTGCATATATAACAAGTGCTGATAATTCCATCTTTCTTTCTTTTACATCTACATATAAGAAATATATATATGCTATTAGGAAAATTATATGTTTCATTTACTCTCCCTTCTATTACAACGCGAGCAAAGATTTAAATCATATTGATCTATTTTCTCTTTTGGTATCTTGGTGATATAAGCTGTCATAAGCGGACAGTCACTTCTATAATGAAATCTATCGCCATACTCTGTTATATAACACAACGTGTCATCTTGAAGGTTTATTCTTTTGAAGCAGTAATCACATTTACTATATGTATGATTGGCATCATTTCTTTGACTCGGGATATCTCGATATTCGAAAGATTCTGTTTTTTTTACTAGATATGTGCAATCTATAAAAAGATGATATATATTACTATGCACATGATTATTGGCTACATATACAAAGTCTCCGCTTTCTTCTGTTAATGCAAATCTATCACCAACCGCTCCTATAAATGCTCTTCTATTACTTACCAGCCTTTTCCTCACGTCCTCTATATGATATAAGTTATATGGAAGAGTAAAGCCGAAAACAAAATCATAAAGCACTTCATCTGTCTCATTGTTATATACTTCTGCATACTTATTGTAGATATAATCGATATTCCGATACTCGCTTTTATCGTCACCATACTCATCGTTAAAATCCAAAATCATACTGCCAAAATTAACGATATTTTCTATAGTGTTTATATTTACTGGCGATGACTCATTCTCTTCAAGTTTGGAATTTATCTTCTCCGAAATCTCAGTGTCACTCAAATCGTTTTTCAGCATCTCGTAGTTGCACCTTGTTTTTGATGCATCATTCAATTTTATTAACACATCGCTTGTTGTTTTAATCATAAGAAGTGGGCCAAGCATTAAGAACAAGACGAATATCATTATGGTAAATGAGAAAGCTGCTTCTACTGTAATTGAACCATTGAGTTTTTTCTTAAAATCAATCATAAAAACTTCTGTATGCATTTATCGGTATCTTATACTCGTCATAAAGCACGACATCTTTTGCAGGAACAAATACAAAATTAGTAAAAAGGTGTCTACAACTAAAATCATTTTTCGTATCAAAGGAATATATTAGCTTACTAAAATCAAAATTCGATTGGACGTTTTGAATATTCTTTTCTATAATGCCTACCATACGGTTATTTATATCCTTTTGCTTTGTAGAAATTAAAAGCAACCTCAAATAATCTTTGTAATCAAGCGCAAAGCCGGTATCATCACTACTTTCATCATCATTGCTTACACCATTTCTTGCTATATCAAGTATATCTGATATTGACACGCTCCATGTTGCCTCGCTATGCATAAAACTAACCCTTTTATTGTCTAATATCTTTTTTACATCGGCGAGTGCTTGTGCCGTTCCCCAAGCTGTCAATACAACTAGAAACATTGCTTCTGCCAAAAGTGGTGAAAACCCAGAGAAAACTGCCATTGTAAATGCTCTAACTGCTTCTCTCTTATCAGGATTTGTATATATGTATAAGACATCAAGCCCTATCCTCATGAGCAAGATTTTATTAATCACCATTTTTATGTTCTCAAGATCCGACCCCTTGCCTGCTATTAGCCTCTCTACTTCAGACGATGTGCTGCCACTTTTTACTATCTCATTATTCTTTTCTTTATTATAGTAATTAAACTTATCAAGCTCATATTCTCCAAGTAAGATTTTATCTATAGATAGCGCATCAGCATTTGATAACACATTGAAACCTCTTATAGTCTGATCTATCGTTGATATCTTGCCTATCTCTTCATCACTCAAAACAAGATCTATAACCACACCATTTTTCATGCTTATTAACTTTTCAAGCAGATTAGATTCCGATGTATGTGTACTTGATGATACTATGATCTCTATCTGTTCCATTTTATAATCTTCGTATGTTTCTTTAAGTTCTTTTAAAAATTCTTTTAATTCATCCTCTACGCCCTTTCTCTCATCAACTAATTCTGCTATATAGTCATTGTCTCTTTCTTCACCACTCTTTTTTCTTTCATCTGTAATCTCATCAGTGATATCTTTCAATTCAGATACATATGTATCAAGATTTCGCTTATCTTCTTCAATTATTCTTTCTATATTTTCTATATTAGCCCTTCCCTCATCAATCTTCTCCTGCATATCGCTATAGTCGTCCACATAACTTATAAACCTATCAAATTCTGATTCAATAAAATCACACACATCATCGGTAAATTCATAGTTTCCAGAATTTTTGTCGGCATAATAACGATCTCTACTTGCATAGATTCTTTCCTTTAATTCACCCATCTTCTCTTCATATCCTCTAAGAGCATTTTTAAGAGTTTTTGCTTCTTTTAAAAGAGATTCCATTTTACTACTTATCGATTTGCCGTTATTATAAGTTCCGCTTGTTGACATGGCTTTTATAGCATTTAATCTTATATTAACTGTATCTACATAAGTCATTATCGTTCTAGCATGATCTTCCATATTTCTTATTAAACTCTCAAAATCAAAATACCTTTCATATATTTCGCCATATATTTCATTTTTCTCAGTCTCTTCGAATACATTTTCAATTCTCTCTTTTAAAGTCTCCATGTCGTTCTCTTCTGTTAACATTACACTTTCGCCAAGAAATTTTATACTTTTCCCGATGATTTTTTGTTTCATATAATTTACAATTTCTTTTTCAAGATAATTCTCATCTAGTAAAGTTTTAAAATTCAGATCTATATGATCCTCGTCAATTCTAGCCACATACCAATTATCTATATATGCATCTCCATCAGTAAAATACGGCTCAATATAACTTAGATATTCTGTCTCAAGCAAATCTTTATTCTTATACTCAACTCCATATAGGCTATAATACTCATAAAGATTTCTATGATATAAAGATGCCATAGAATCAAGTCCTGCATCAGTGGCAAGTTGTAGATAAAGTTTTTGGCAGTTAATCCTTGCTATCTCTGTTACCGACATGATTACAGATATTATAATTACAATCGCAAATGTAAAATAAATTGATATACTACCATTATATCTTTTCATTAACTGTATATGCCTTCTGCCTGACTATTGATTTTGGAAAAAACTGTGCTGAGAAGCGAACCTATCTTATCTTTAAACAAGAACACAAATCCTATCAATACTACAATTATAAGTACTAGTTCTATAACTCCGGCACCGCTCTCATCTTCAATAAATTCTTTTACTGCTTCTCTAACATATTTTTCCATTTTAAAAATCAAATAATTCATTTTGCCCTCCTTACATACCCATAAATGCGGGTACCATTATAACAACCATAATTACTGCTAGCATCATCATCAACGGCAATATAAGTTTTGTTGCCGCTTCCTCACCAAGTTTCTTGGCATGCTGTTTTCTCTCATACAATGCATCTTGCACCTCCATATTTAATATATTTTTTAATTCTTTATTGCCATTCTTTATGCTTTGGATAATAATGTTTAGAAATCGAGTATAAGTTCTCATGTTGATATTTTTTGCCATCTCTTCATATGCTCTAACTTCGCTATATCCACTTGAAAGTTTATTCTTCACTACTACAAGCTCTTCATAAGCCACTCTCTCATTATCTTTATTGTCAATTGATTTATTCTTTTGATATTGCTCTGCAAGCCTTATCATAGAATTCCTTATAGTCATACCACTGCTTACATAAAGCAAAATCTTTGTTATAATTTGTGTATAATCTATCTCCAACCTTCGTTTTATTTTCTTTAGCTTTTCTCTTTCTTTTTCTTTGTCTCTCGCTTCAAGAAGTATTGCAACTAGAATTCCAATAACGGGCATAAGCAAAAATGTAAGATTGGGCTTTTCTCTATACGTTATTTTAAAATTATTAACTACCTTGGGCAGACTTATAGTATCGTCTGATATAGTTTCACTATCCTTCTCAACTAACGATTTTTTAAATGCTACTTTAAACGCCTCAAGCGGTGTAAGCGGCTTGCTTACCACCGTCACTGGAATCATATATTTTTCAGATTTATACGAGCCTTCTTTATCTTTTACTTCTGTGCTAAGTTGTATTTCTATAAATCCTGTACATGTCTCATCTAATTTAAAATCGTCATTTTTAACATTCCCATTGCCATCTATTACATTTTTATATTTAACATAATAATTAAAATCTTTTATGCTACTATCCGTCGCCGTCACATCGTCCCCATTTTCATGCATCATTTTCGGCTCGAAAGCATAACTTGCTCTTATTCCATCACTCAAGTCACCATTAAAATTAAGTTTGCTATCTACCCTTTCAAAGCTTTCATTTTCATTCAGTATAGTAATTTTTAATTCATCAAGCTTCTCAAGGAACTTCTCATCTGCCTCTTCTCTCTCATATTTTCTTGGTGATACGGAAACACTAAACTCCATATCTTTCGCCAAGTTTTCTGCATCAACATGGATATTATATGGAGTTTTTTGTGTCCCGTAAGAACCTCTCTCAATCTCATAAGGCCTCTTATAGATGCTACTTTGATTGGAAAAGAACGCTACTATAGCAAGGACAATTCCTGCAACTAGGCAGTATATAGACCTTTTCTTGACCTGCTTAAGCCTTCTCGTTAATTGTGTTATTTTTTGCAAAAAGATTTCTTTTACATTCATTGTCTAAGATTTCTACACTTCAATTTGGAGGATTTTTTTTGAGAATGTTATTGCAACGAAATACACAACAAGTGCAAATGTCATAAGCAATCGTCCTTCGATAGTAGTATAAAGCGGCCTTAAAAAAGAACTTGATGAGATGTTCATATATATGATAATAAGAAAAGGTAACAAGTTCATAAGTTTCTGTTCAAATCTCTTTGATGCTGTCACTGTATCTATCTCAATTTTTACCTCTATCTTGTCGTTAATAACATTGATAGTGTTGCCAATAATTTTACTTATGTTTCCACCATGCATTTTGGCAATGATAAATACTTCTGAAAAATCCATTATGTCTTCTATGTGGGTCTTGTCAGCAAATTTTTTGAACACAACATCAAGTGGCTTGTTTAACTTAAGCTTTGATACAATAGCTTTTAATTCTTTTACCATCATAGAGTCTCTACCATGAAGCATGGCCATCTCTCTTATGGATAAGACAAAGGCATTTTCTATGGAATATGATGCTTCTAAAAATGACTTTATAATTCGCAAAAAATCCTTAAACTCAAAAAGTAATTTATCTTTTCTCTTCTTTATATAATCATCCTTCATAAAAAATGGAAATATAATTGCTATGGGTATGCTTATGACTAAAACTACTACACTATTATAGAATGCTACAGATATTAATACTGCATACATAATAGCATTGAGCGCACCACTTATAAGATCTTCGGTAGATAGATAATATACATCATAATCACTAATCAAGTTTTCTTGTATTCTTAAGTGCGTTACATTTGACAAGATGGTCTTCTTTATATTCGAAAAGTCTATTTGTTGTGTAATTTTCTCCTTCAAGTTCTGTAAGTTCAGTGATTTCATATACTACCCTCTTTTTATTTTTTAGTTTTACAAGATGTATAAGTATATCTATGCTACTTGCTATCTGCTGTCTTATAGCAAGTAACGGAAGATTTTCTGCCATAAGAACCATAGTCTCAAGCCTTGACAACATATCATAAGAACTATTGGCATGACCTGTAGAAAGAGAGCCATCGTGGCCGGTATTCATCGCCTGAAGCATATCAAGAGCTTCTTTTCCTCTCACTTCTCCGACAACTATTCTATCTGGATTCATACGAAGGGCAGCTCTAATTAGCATCTGCATACTGATTTCGCCCTCGCCCTCTACATTCTTGTCTCTTGTCTCAAGCGACACAAGATTTTTCACATGAGATATATTTAGCTCTGCACTATCTTCTATAGTAATAACTCTATCATCTTCAGGTATAAACTCCGATAAAGCATTGAGGAAGGTTGTCTTACCCGATCCGGTTCCTCCTGATATAAATATGTTATAACCGCTCCTTACAAGTTTTTTTAAAAATTCTGCCGTATCAACATCAATTGATCCATACTCTATAAGTTTTTTCATTGTTATCTTCTCAGGAAACTTTCTTATTGTTACAGTAGCACCTTTTATAGCTATCGGAGGTAAAACTATATGGACTCTTGAACCATCATATAATCTTGCATCAACTATGGGATTAGAGACATTGACTATACGATTAATTTTCCCGACTATCTGCTGTATGATATTGTCAAGCTGCTCTTTGGATTCAAATTTTTTATCCCATCTCTGATATTTTCCATTCTTATCTATAAATATCTCATCATATGCATTGATCATTATTTCATTTACAGATTTATCCTCAAGAAGTTCTGTCAATATGTCATAATTTTTTAAACTATCATATATACTCTTCCTTAGCTTTATTTTATCTATAAGTTTAAGTGGTCTATCTGCACCTTCATATTGCTCAATCTTAAGATCAATCTCTGATAATATTTCCTTATCATCAAGGCCTACATTTTCGGATAGTTCTTCAATCAGCAGCTTTTTTATATCGTTTTTATAATCAACGCTATACATCCTTTACTCTAATAGTCCTTTCGAAAAATCCATAAGATACTCTCGGTCCATTTTACTTAAATTCATTTCATAGATCTTACTTATATCTATAGAATTCTCATTTCTAAGATGAGTTTTTATTTTATCAATTCTTTCACTGTTGCCATCCTTAAAAAGAACTATCATGTCAGCATCGTTCAATATATATTGATTCTTTGTATAAGACATGTCAGCATTGACAAATATGTAATCATATGACAATTCTCTTACCTTGCTCATGATATTGGCTAGATCGACATTATTAATGACATTAAAATCCTCTGGATAAGTGGTTGATTTTATATATAATAGATTTTTTTCAATTTCTATCTCTTTTTCTATATTCTCTACATCTAACTTATCTTCTTTGTAATTAAATATGATGTTGGATAGACCTGTCTTTCCTTTATAGTTGCCAAACTCATCGAGGTCTACAATCAAGATTTTTTTCTTTTTTGATATATACTTTGCAATCCTTTTTACTAACTCATATTTGTTTTTTATGTAATCAACTGCGTAAAACACCACAAGTTTTGATTCTATTCCTTGGTTTACATTCACCATACCATCTTTTTTCTCTAAATCATCGCTTATAACACCAAGAATATTTTTAACATTTTGGAGTTTATATATATAAGTTCTCCTGCCATCTTTTTTGACACTTTTATCATCTTCAGAAAGCACATACACAGAACCGCCGCTAACATCATCAATGCTACCTGCATAACTACTAGATACAACAAGACTACTATGCTTATTTTCTTCTATATACTCTTTTACACTTTTAAGACTTGAAAAATGCAAAAATAAATATCTATCACCATATAATTTATTGCCTTGGTTGCAAAACTTCTTGCTGTAATCGATATCTTCATCGATTACAAGAATATTATTCTTCATACGCTTCTCCTACTTAACAAAAATGCTATGTATCCAAGGCCTGTCGTCATTGCGACAGGAACTTTTCTAACACCACATACCAAAGGGAGGGTTGTGATTAAAAGTGTTATAATTAATATGGTTAGCATATCGTCTATTCCCATCGCAACTGTCAGCACGGCAAAAAGTTTAAAATCCCCTGCGCTGCATCTAACTATTCGTCGTAATGGTATATAACTGCCAGTTGCTATAAGAACACCGATTACTGTGAGAAAGATTTCGATGGGAGTGGTATATCTATAATCCTTTAAAATCATTACAGTTCCCAGCCAGCCACATAATATAACATTTGGAATTTTATAACTCACAAAGTCTATATATCCCAGAAGTACTAGTGTGCCCAAATTGATTAAACCTAACATTGAACTCCTTTGAAAAAAATCGTACAAATTGCCTCAGATACACTGCATTTAGAAATAAAAAATATCACATTATATTTTTTATTTCATAGTCGAAAATATGACTATAATCGGATTTCCGACTAGGTTTTGTCTGATAACATTTATTATTCAAGCTTTTAAGTTATTAACAAGTTTCTAGTTTCTCACCAGATTATAATTATAATCAGCATTTTTTCGCATCAAAAAAGAGAGCTCTTTAGCTCTCTCTTAAAAAATATATGCCAATATGTTGAACTTTAAGACGCCTTCTTTGCTTCTTTTAATATAGCCTTACATGCTTGGCAAGCTTGACATGTGCAAGTGTCTTCACCTTTTGCTTTTCTTTCTTCTGCATCTTTCAGAACTGCATCTACATTGCTTCCATAGATTTGCTTTCCCATATCTGATTTGAGAAATTTTATACAGTCATCGATAGAAGATTTACAAGCCTCCACATTTCCTATTAAGGCATTGTAACTTTCTTTCTCTCTTGGTCCACCAAGACTATCAAGCCACTCTCCTGCAATCTCTTTAAGCTCAGGATAACAACTTGGTGCCTCCATAAGTTCTTTTACTTTTTCAATTATTACTTTTTTGTCCATGTGTAACCTCCTCTTTATTTAAACTCGAATCCGAGCATAGTTATATCATCAAATTGTGGCGCTTCCCCTACAAACTTATCTATGTCAGCTTTTATTGCAGGAAGAAGATCAAGCATGTTTTTATCGCTATTGGCGTCTAAGGCTTCTTTAAGTCTATCCATACCATAAAGTTCGTTTTTTGCATTAGTTGCTTCTGTAACACCATCTGTATATTGGAATACTTTATCGCCAGGTTTTAGATATAGTTCCCCTGTAGTGAATTTCATATTTTCCATGCCTGCAAGTACAAAACCAGGTTTCATCTGTTCAGGCTGCCAATCTTTTCCTTTTCTATATATGTATGGCATCTCGTGACCAGCATTTACATATGTAAGGTGTCCTGTCTCAAGATTGATAACCGCTTCAAATGCTGTGATAAATAGATTTTCACTATTAGATTCGCAAAGAAGATTATTAACTTCGTAAAATACATCTGAAAGGTTGGTCTTCAGACTTGTATGATCTTTGATAAGAGTCTTTCCTATAACCATAAAGAGTGCCGCAGGAACTCCTTTTCCAGATACATCAGCAACCACTATAACAATGTGCTTATCATCTATCATAAAGAAATCATAGAAGTCTCCACCAACTTCTTTCGCAGGATTCATAGTTGCATATATATCATATCGATCACTACCAACAAAATTAGGAAAGATAGATGGAAGCATAGATGATTGTATACTTGTTGCGACATTAAGTTCTGCTCCTATCCTTTCCTTCTCAGCAGTAAGTGATGTGAGGTCGCTTATGTAATCTTTGAGGGATTTAGTCATATCATTAAATGCCTGTGCCAGATCACTTACTTCATCATTGCCGATTACTCTTGCTTTATGTTCGAGGTTGCCTTTACTGATAACTCCGACATCTTCTTTTAATAACAGTATCGGCTCAGTTATCTTGCCTGAAACTATTTTTACCACAAAAAAAGCCATACTACATACAATTAACATTGTCAGTACAAAAATAGTTATAACCACTTTTATTCTTTGCTCAAGTTGCCTAATAGGTTGCATGATAATCTCTTCTGGAACATACACACACAGAACCCAATTAGCTCTCTCTATCGGCGAATATATCAGATAAAAATCATCTACTTTGTCCATCCCCTTTTTATTGCTTAATATGCTATCGCTTATAGAATAAAATGTGTTGTTTGGATCTTTGATATTCTCAAATTCCATAGTGTCTTTGTTAATAACTGGACTTGCGATTATATCACCATTTTCATTTACTATAAATGCATAATCAGAATCATATCCTTCTTTAACATCTATGTCTATAATAGTATTTTTAAGATCATCTATAAGGATGTCCATTGCTACAACACCGGCAAATACACCATAATAGAAAAAAGGCTTTGCGCAAGTAAGGCTTAAGCCCCTTCCAAAGTAATCTTGTGAAAGGTCTGTAAAAACTACATCAAGCCCCTCTTTTGCTTTCTTATACCAATTTCTTTCTGGATGGTTAAAGTAGACCTCTCCATCATCTGAATATTCTGCAAGGCTTGCATATCTATCATAACTAATCATAAAACCTGTCTCTGTTCCAATATAGGTTGTTGATATAGTGTCGCCATCTTGTTGCATCATCGGAACCCATAGCGACTCAAGATTTACAAGAAGAGACATCTCATCTTCTACTGCGTCTTTATCTACATCTTCATTTACGTAACTTCTTTGAGATAAATATATATCTGGTGCATCTGGGCTTCTCTTTGGTATAGATCTCTTTACATAGTTTTCTGGCTTGCTGTGTATAAGTTCTATAAGAGATGCTTCTGTATCAAGGTAACTTACATAATGATCAAGTGTCAATTCTGCTTCTTCTATCTTTTCTTGCACAAGAAGAGATGCACTGTTTTGCATTTCATCAATTATAGTTGTCTCACTATTATCTTTTATTCTATACATGAATCCAATCGAAATAATGCCAATCACCAACATGGCAAATAGTGTTATAAATAGAACAGTAAGTCTTAATTTTGTATTGATAGAACCCCTTCTCTTCATAATCACTTATCTCCTATATCACTATATGAACCTTATTTAATCCATAATTATAATTATAGCTTGCAAGAAGCGCTCTATGCTTTATTATATTTAGTCCAGCTACATCTAGATCATCTTCACCTTTTTGTAATGTAAATGGATTGTATCTTTTTCCTATATATAGATACTCGATTGAAAAAGTGATGTCATAATTGACTTTTGTATCTATTACAGCATGTGGATATTTATTTATAATTCTCAAATATAATTCTTCCGCTACATTTTGAATCTCAAATGTTCTCTTCATGTCAACTTTTTCTCTCAAAAGCAGGTCTTCTATCTTCTCATTAAATGTAGCAAGTGATTCTGTCTTCTCATCAAGCACATGTACGATGTCATCTACTATTGTAATTCTTTTTCCATCCTCATATATAGGCGGCAAAATCGGATCAAGATTCATGAGGCTACCATATATAATCTCTATTGGTATCCCAACAAGGATACTCATTGATACATTCCATATAAATATATCATTAAAAGCCGTCTCATTAATAAGCCTTGCTCCTATCCCCGCACATATGACACTTAGAAAACTCACGATACTTATATATCTCACGTAGTTAAGCGCATATCTAAATCTTATACGATGTGTTATAGATTGCACATGCCATAAAAACCATGTGCCTAATCCCATCACAACTATTATGATGCATTCCATAATATAAAACTTAAATACTTGATTAATAAGTCTTGCTTTAATGGTGACCGCTATCAACTCCCCTATTATACCACAAGGACCAAAATTAAGTCCAATAATTGCTGGCAAAAAACTCTTAAGCCCCACAAAAGAATATGATTGCAAAAATGAAGTTCTATAAACAAAATAATCAAAGCAAAAATATATGACTGCTGTCACCAATATGAAGTAGATTCTTTCTCTTATAATTCTTCTCGTTGTCAATTATTTTTGCTCCTTTTTATGATCAACTAAAATCTCTTTAAAGTCAATTTGCGATGTGAGTATCCCCGTAAGCATTAAAGCTACTCCTATTATCTTAGATGTCGTTATCGTTTCAGAATATGGCTCATTAAATAAAAATGTATATACAAAACCTGAAAAAAGCAAAGTCATGATAATCTCGCTAGAAAATATAAGTGCTGCATCCACAGGCTCCACATATCTTTGTGCATAAGTTTGAACAACAGTATAGAATCCTCTTATAAAACATCCTATAAATATTACACTTCCCCAAAATGTAGGTTCTGTTGGTAAAATCATAGCCTTATTATATATTTTACACTCAATTGCCCAACTTATAAACGATATAATAATTATAAAGAATAATTGTCCCATGCCTAAAATTGCCGGATTAGAACCTTTTGCAAATTTACCGATTGTAATTATATTGAGTGCTATGGTAAGATCTGCCAATAACAAAAATATCAATCGCCTATTCTGAAAGTTTTCTAATTTAAGTCCTATAATTAGTGGTATTCCTATGAAAACAAGTACAATTGCAATGATGATATTAAGTTTTGGCAAAGTTTTATATAAGATATACTCTATGATTGGTATGAAAACAAAATATGCTGAAATCACACTTGATATAGTTGTGGAATCCATATCTTTAGATCCTAAAATTAGTAATACATTAAATGCAAATGATTCTAAAGCAAGTACAAAACATTGAAATATGTGTCTTCCGTCTATTCTAAAAAGCTCTCTTTTAAATATAAATATAAGCAATATAAACCCTATCACTGCCGTTATACACAAAAACTGAAATGTACTTACACTATCTGGTACACCTCTATAAAATATATATTGTACGCTTGCAAAAAATGTTATGATCAAAAGCGATACATTTGCCTCTAGCTTATTAATACTATGCCTCCGTAGCTATATATTTTTCTATCATATATTCCGGATCATATATGAGCTTCGCCTTTCTAAGACCTTCTATGCCAAGGTCTTCTTCAAAGTTCATATATTTGATTTTATCTTTTATAAGAATTGCCGTTTCCTTATTTAAAAGTTCATATATACCATTATAATCTATATTGCCTTTCTGCACCATGCCATCATAAGTATCATTACTTATAATAGATCCAAAGTTAAATCCAGCAAGCATTCCTTCTATATATATTGCTATACCTATCATGTTAAGTTTCTCATAGTTATCAATCGCAAGATCAAATTCTTTCATCTCGTTTTGAAGTATACTTACATTATCGCCTGTATGATCATCTATCCAAGACATATACATCTTTCTTATTTCTTCTTTATCAGCATCTTCAATTGTCTTTATAACTATCTTATCCTCATAGGTTTTATACAATTTATTAATTAGATTTCTTTTCGACTGATGTATCCTTCCAGGTAATGTCGCTATTCGTTCTGTGGTAAATATATACTCATAGAGATCTCGATTACCTTCTATAATAAACCTATCTTGATATAATTCATATAATATATCTTTACACTCTTTCGTTATAGTAAAAAATCTTACTTTTTTACTATAATATCTTGCATCCTCAGTGATTTCTTCTACCGCTTTTCTTAACTTCACCCTATCATTTCTATCACACATAGGAAAAAGGTAGGTTCTGTAATTATCATCATCTAACCCTTCTCTACTTATATATAGCACCCCATCCTTTTCCACAAATATATCTTTATATTTTACATTTAAGCAAAAATTTGTCGCAAAAGAATGCTGGCAAGATCTCTCGCCATACTTATAATAGTAAGAATCTATGAGTGGTTTTGATTCTATTGTTATTTTAGCAAATTCAAGCATAATATTATATTATAACACATTATTACAATTATAAATACCAGTTTATATATACGTATATGGTATTATATTAACGTTATTATTTATAAAACCTGCTTTATCGGCTT
>ERZ842401.1039-NODE-1039-length-40581-cov-19.260598_pt1 | contig 40581 bp, 28 predicted proteins | sample MGYA00521270_ERZ842401 | MGnify/ENA primary metagenome ERZ842401 (study PRJEB31892, sample SAMEA3878208) | bioreactor metagenome | biome: Moose rumen | place: Sweden | collected 2011-10 | study: EMG produced TPA metagenomics assembly of the PRJEB12797 data set... | reverse complement strand
CCTTTACACCCTCAACTCGGCACCTTTGTACCTTAAACTCGGCCACTTTACGTTCCAAAGTCGGCCTATCCATCCTGCAAAGTCGCCGTCTTCATTCTGCAAAGCCGCCGTCTGCTGCAACATACAGGGGGTATTTCCCGCTCTGAGGCACCGATTAGCTTTTAACAATGCTCCGCATCCAGCCAACATAAATGAGGGTGTAAGCAAGGAGCGTCCCGAACATGTAGAGAACAAAGCCTATCCACCTTAGGTCAGAAGGCAGCAGTACGCCTACCGCTACACTTAACCACACATAGAAGAGCAGTGCACAAACTGCGCCTGCACAGACCAGGATGCCTCCCAAGCGGAGTCGGGAAGTCCCTATTACCACCTGTCCGATGCCAATGGTCAGAATCATCAGGTTGGTGATATAAAAGAGGGTAACACCTACGGTATGCAGCACGTCATAAACCCTCAGAGGAACCTCTTTGCCTGCGTTAGCATAAAGAATAGTGAGCGGATAGCACAGCGTCAGCAGCAGACCCAGGACCGTTAAAACCATCAACAGCCAGAAACGTACGGAAATCGAGGTGCTATACTGCTGCGAGACAAGGGCAAACTTGGTATAGACAACACTGAGGAGCGAATAGACGATGGTGAAAACAAACGTTGAGATAAAGCTGGAAACACTTTGCACCTGCAAGAAGTCCGTCAGCGTGTGGTCTGGCGATTGAATGCAATAATCAACGTAAATATTAACACAGCCACTCCCAATGATGTTGATGAACTGAATGACAAGGACAACAACCAGCATGGTCATAAGGGCTTTATACCAGCCGCCGGATACTTGATAAGCCTTTACCTTTTCCATTTCTTCCTAATAATAAAGTAAAAACAAAAAATGCGGATGCCCTGCATGAAAAGAACATCCGCGTATGATGCTGCCGGTTAATCTTCAACGACAACGGGTTTGTACTTGGGCACGAGAGCCTTCATGACAGACCATCCGATGAGATAGGCTACTGCACAGACGCAGAAGACAATCATGTAGGCTGCAGGCTTGCCTTCGAAGCCCATGAACTGGAACGCTCCACCCTGAGCCGAGGCATAGTCGAAGAGTACACCCGAGCCCTTGTTGATGAGGAACGAACCTATACCACCGGCCATGGCACCGATACCAGTGATGGTGGCAATGGCGCTCTTGGGGAACATATCACCAACGGTAGAGAAGATGTTGGCTGACCAAGCCTGATGGCCGGCACCCACAAGACCAATGATGACAGCAGGCCACCAGGCATTGTGGAAATAGTCGCCAAGAGGTTGTGCGAAGAGTGCCAACATAGGGAAGAAGGCGAAAATCAACATGGCCAACATACGTCCGGCATACGGATTCATGCCACGCTTCTCTACAAATATCTTTGGCAGATAGCCTCCAAACATGGAGAGTACCGTCACGATGGCATAGAGCGTGAAGATAAGGGCAATACCCATGGGGTCGCTGGCCTTGTGGCCGAACTGATCCTGGAAGTAGGCAGGAGCCCAGAAGAGGAAGAACCACCACACGCCGTCGGTCATGAACTTACCGAAGGCAAATGACCATGTCTGCTTGTAGGTGAAAGCCTTTGAGAAGCTCATCGGCTTCTCTTCGGCAGCAGCGTCAGCTTTCTCGCCCTCGTCGTCCTGATTGACGTAGAGCAGCTCAGCCTGATTGACGTGCTTCGACTCAGCGGGTTTATCGTAGAGGAATATCCAAAGGCCTGCCCAGAAGAAGCCCAGCACACCAATGATGATGAAAGCCATCTCCCAACCGAGGCTCTTGGCCAGCAGGGGAATGGTGGCAGGAGCGGCAAGAGCGCCTACCGATGCACCGGCATTAAAGATAGAGGTGGCGAAGGCTCGGTCCTTCTTGGGGAAATACTCTGCCGTAACCTTGATGGCTGCGGGGAAGTTACCTGCCTCACCGAGACCGAGTATCATACGGCAAGCAAGGAAGAGCCATACAGAAACACTACTGATGGCCAGAAGCGTCTGCGAGGTGATGTTGAACTTCGTGACGGCAGCAGCTATTGCCGCATCCTTTGCAGCCTGTGTGGCATCCTCTCCCAGTCCTGCCACTGCCGTGGCAATGGCATCGCCGATAGCCTTCAGCGTACCGGTATCGGCCACTCCGTCAATAAACTGGACGGTTAACCAGCCGCAGGCGGCATGCATCACGGCACCCAGTGACCATACTATGATGGCGATAAGATAACCCTTCTTCGTTCCCATCCAGTCAACAAACTTGCCGGCAAAGAGACAAAAGATGGCGTAGGCAATTGAGAATACGCCCGTTATGGTACCATAATCACTGTCAGTCCAGTGGAACTCGGGCTGAATAAACTCCTTAAACGTAAGAGAGAGGACCTGACGATCCAGATAGTTCACTGTGGTTGCGAAGAAAAGCATCGCACACATCACCCAACGCCAGTTGGTCATTTTGGTAGTTTGTACAGAATTCATAATAATTACTATTTACTTATTTTCGATTTTCGATTTATTTTAGTTATTGGCCATTTTTCTATTTAATTGCTGCAAAGGTAATAAAAAGTTTAGAGTTGAGCGTTGAGAGTTGGGAGTTTTTTTCATGTAAACGTTTACAACTCCGAACACTCCGCTCGGCCCGAAGGGACGCTTGCCAGTGCAAGAACCCCCAACGCTAATCCTGGAAATAGACTTTCTTCACACGGCCGCTGACGGCGGTGAGCACCTCGTAGGGAATGGTGTCGAGCACGTCGCTGAGCACCGTGACGGGCAGGTTCTTGCCGAATATCTCAACGGTGTCACCCTCGTGAACATTCGGAATGCCGGTCACGTCAATCATGGCAACATCCATGCAGATGTTACCCACGTAGGGGGCTTTCTGCCCATTAACCAGACAGTAGCAGGCGCCACGGCCCAAGTGGCGGCTCAGTCCGTCGGCATAGCCAATGGGAATGGCAGCTATGACGCTGTCGCGCGTCAGCACCCCTTTTCTCGAATAGCCCACAGTCTCCTCCTTCGGCACATGGCGCAGTTGCAGGATGGTGGTCTTGAGGGTGCTGACGGGGGAAAGGGTGCTTATCGGGCCTATAGGGCTTATGGGGCTTATAGGGCCCATAGGATTATAACCATACAGCCCAAGGCCCAGACGGCACATGTCCAAATGGCGTTCAGGGAAGTGCTCTATGCCGGCAGAATTACAGATGTGACGAAGAATCTTATGGTCGAAAGCCTCCTGAAGACGGCGACTGGCACGGTCGAACTTCTCGAACTGCAGGCGTGAGAAGTTGTCAAAGTCGTCACTGTCGGAGCCAACGAAGTGACTGAAGACGGAACGCGGTATGATGGCCGTCTGGTGCTTCAGCCGACTGATCACCTCGTCAATGTCCTTTTCCGGGTCAAAGCCCAGACGGTGCATGCCCGTGTCGAGCTTAATGTGTACAGGGTAACCCGTGATGCCCTCCTTCTCGGCAGCACGGATGAGGGCATCCATCAGCCGGAAGGAATAGACCTCGGGCTCCAAGTCGTAGTCGAACATGGTCTTAAAGGCCGTCATCTCGGGGTTCATAATCATGATGTTCTGCGTAATGCCATTACGACGCAACGTGACACCTTCGTCAGCCACGGCCACGGCCAAGTAATCAACGCGGTGATCCTGCAGTGTCTTGGCTACCTCAACGGCACCAGCTCCGTAGGCATCGGCCTTCACCATGCAAACCAGCTTGGTCTCCGGTTTCATGAACGAACGGTAGTAGTTCAGGTTGTTCACCAAAGCATTCAAATCAACTTCCAGAATGGTCTCATGCACCTTCTGCTCCAGCTGTTCGGTAATACGGTCAAAGCCGAAGGGGCGTGCACCTTTGACAAGAATGACCTCGTCGTGCAACTCACGGAAAGCCTGGCTATTAAGGAAGTCCTCGGTAGTAGCGAAGAACGTGGAGCGTGGAACGCTGAACGTGGAGCGCTGAGCGCTGATGCGAGGACCAATGCCGATGAGCTTGTCAACACTACGCTTGATGCAGAGTGCGTTTACCTCGCTATAAAGTGCTTCGTCAGTCATACCGCTCTGATAGATGTCAGAGAGAACAAGGCATTTCCGCTGACCGCTGTCTGACGTTCTGCGCTGCATGAAGTCGAGCGCAATGTCAAGTGAGTTGATGTCGGAGTTGTAGGAGTCGTTGATGAGCAGGCACTCGTGCTGACCTTCCTTCACTTCCAAGCGCATGGCCACTGGTTCGAGGCGTGCCATGCGCTCACGGAGCTCTTCGGGCTTGACGCCCAGATAGAGTGCTGTGGCAGCCACGGCCAACGAGCACTCGATGGATGCCTCATCATCGAAGGGCAGACTATAGGTGGGCAGCAGCTCTTCACGCCGCCAGCCAATCTTACGGCCCTTGAAGCTGCTGCGACGAATGCAGCGGCTGACAAGGTCGTCGTCAGCATTGTATATGATGACTTTCGCATCGTGGAAGAGCTGCAATTTCTCCATACACTTCTCTTCCATGGAGCGGAAGTTTTCCTGATGGGGGGCGCCGAGCGAGGTTAGCACACCGATGGTGGGCTGAATGATGTCGGCCAAAGCTGCCATTTCGCCAGGCTGGCTGATGCCGGCCTCTATGAGGGCCACATCGGTATGCTCGTTCATTAGCCAAACACTGAGCGGCACACCAATCTGCGAGTTATAGCTCTTCGGTGAGCGGGTGACGGTCATTTGCGGTGAGAGCACCTGATAGAGCCACTCCTTGACCATCGTCTTACCATTACTGCCCGTAATGCCTACTACAGGAATATTGAACTCGTCCCTATGACGTTCGGCCAGACGTTGCAATGCTGCCAAGGGCGAAGGTACGACGAGGAAATTGGCCCCCTCTTTAGGAAGGTCGGGGGTGAGGTTAACCACAAAGTTTCTTACGCCCCGCCTATACAGGTCTTCAATGTATCGATGACCATCATTGCGATTGGTCTTCAGAGCAAAGAACAGTGTCTCTTCAGGAAAGCATAATGAACGGCTGTCAGTAAGCAGCCAACTGATTTGTGCATCAGCTGAGCCGATGCGACGGGCTCCAATGAGCGTCGTAATTTTCTCTATTGAGTATTTCACCTTGACTATTTTCGATTATCTGTTTACTATTTACTGATTGAGTAATGCAAAGGTAGGATATTTTTTCCGTAACGCTTCCACTTTTAACATAGTTTTATCCATGAAAGCCCGATATTCATCGCTATCAGCATTGAAAGGCCGGTGCATCAGGGCCTGCTTCACGGGTCGCCAGTCGTCGAGCCACTCCTTGGCGCTCGGGCTGAAGTAGGTTTCCACCAGCCGTTCCCAAATAAAATCAACCGCCTGGTCGGAAGGGTGCAGCATGTCAGCAGCATAGAACCTGTAGTCACGCAGCTCGTCGTTCATGAGCTCATAGGCAGGGAAGTAGTTGAGCGTGGAGCGTGGAGCGTTGAGGGTGGAGCGTTGAGCGTTGAACGACTTATCGTCCGACACTAAGTGCTCAACACTCAGCAGCAGTGTGGCCTTCGAGAGCTGGCTCTCATGATAGCCGTACTTACGGTAACGGATGGGGCTGACGGTGAAGACCACATGGACTTCGGGACAGCGACTGCGCAACAGCTCCACCGTACGGCGCAAGTAGTCAGCACACTGCTCCACCGTCAGCACCTCTTCCGTAAAGAGATTCGCCGGCCGTTTTTGGCAGTTATCCACTATCAGGCCCGTTGCCTTCTCCCGATAGACATGGTTCGTGCCTAACGTCAGGAAGACGACACGAGGTCCCCCTCCTTGGAAGGGGATGGGCCAGGTTTCCACCGTGTGAAGCACACTGGCAGGATTATACATCGTGCCATAGGGATTGACCACCGTGGGGAACTGCTCCTGCTGAAAACGGCGGCCAATGCCGTCGGCAAAGCATGAACCAACGAGTAGCACCGCGTCGTGCGGCTCTATCAAGAAGTCTGGCTTGGGTATGTCAACTATCGTTCTGAATTCCATGTTTTTTTAAAAGAGCTAACTACGACTTACCTGCAACCCCGTCTTCGACAGCGTCATTTCAACGAAGCGGGCATTGGCATTGCTACGCTTTTCAGTAAGCGTACGCCGAATGCGGGCAGCAGCCTCTGGGTCTTTGGCCACCATATAAAGGTAGCCGCCGCCACCGGCTCCCGGCAGTTTGTAGCCCAGGCATAGGTCGTCGATAAGGTCGGTGAGTGCCTTTATCTCAGGCGGATTGGTGCCATTGTCCAAAAGCTGGTTCTGCGTCCAGGACTTACGGACGAGTCGTCCCGTCTCCTTGAAATCACCCAGTTGGATAGCCTCATACATATCGAGCGCATGTTCTTTCATCTGTCGCAAGAGCTGAAGCTGTTCATGCTGATTAAGGAACATGCGGCGCACGATTTCGGCCAGAATGGTTTTAGCAGTACGCGTGATGCCTGTATAATACAGCAGGTGGCACTGCTGGTACTCCGGCTGCGTAAACACGACATCAGGCAACCAGCGGACGACGGGCTGCTGGACAAAGCCCGGTTCTGTCTGCAGCAACTTCACACCGCCCAGTATGCCACCGAACTGGTCCTGCCAGCCACCGCCAGTGGTCAGCAGTTGCTCTAACATCAGGGTACGGTGTCCAATCTCGTTCTTGTCCCACCCTAAGGAGCAGAAATCATTGAGTGCGCCAAGCACCGTTGCGGCCAGAATGGAGCTGGTACCCAGTCCGCTGCCAGCCGGCACTGCAGAGAGCAGCGTCAGTTCAATGCCGCAGCCGAAGGACTCGAGTTGCGTACGGAGGTTAGTGCTCCCGAAGCCTGCCAGCACCAAGGCAGCCTTCGGAATGGAGAAAGGTGAGCCCACCTTATTATACTGATGCAGCTGTTCGCTGGTCTCCACCACCTCAGTAGCGCCGAGGTCGATACTCCTTAAAATGACACGAGGCTCCTTACAGGGTTTGATGAAGGTCTGCAGTGGGGGTTGTCCGTTCAGTTCTATGGCCAGATTCACCACGTTGCCACCTTCCATCAGGCAATAAGGCGGCGTATCAGTCCACCCGCCTGCAATATCAATGCGTACAGGAGAGCGCGCCCAAACTATTTGGTCTATTGAGGTTTGAGATTTGAGATTTGAGATTTGAGATTTATGGTTTGAGGTCAGGGCAGCGCACAACAGCGCGAAAGCCTGTTCAGAGTCATTACGGAACATAGCATCGCTGATGCGCGTCATGAGTGGTGCATCAGCCGGAAGAGGCGACGGCAGGGGGATACCTGCAGCGGCAAACTGACGGGCAGCATCGTCCAGGTCAAGCTGATAGAACACGCTGTGCTGCCAGTTGCGGGCCATAGCAGCCCAGTTCTGACGACGGAAAGCCTTACGCTGTGCGAAGAGGCGATGCAGATTGGCACGAGTGCTCAGCTCATCGCTGTCAACACGGTCGTCAATGTGGTAACGGCGCACCTCGTAGTCGCTGTCACCGACAGGCACCACGTCGATGCACTCACCCGGAGCCAGTCGGATGTCCCAGTCGTTCTCTGGCACACCCGTCACGACGTTGTCCTCAGTAAGCGTCCAGCGCGGTCCTATGTAGCTGTTCTCAATCCAGATGTTACGATTCTCTGCCGTAAACTGATAATGAGTGACAGCATTCTGCACAAAGATGCTGGGGTGCGGTTTTCGGTCGTGATGCATAATGAGCCGCTGGTCGTTAACGAGGTTCTGGACGGCAAGCGTTGAGCTAATCATTTCACGTGAAGTACCAAAATGATAAAACTCCCCACCGGGAAGCGGGAGCACGGCAACAGTAAGCTCGTTCAGCTCTTCATCTTTAATCGTCGGTTCCGTGCCGAGAGAACAGCCAAACTCGCCATAGAGGTCATAAGCCTGAGGGATGACGGGTGATGGGTGCCCGGTGAATCCTGACTTTTCCTTCAGCAGCTGAAGGGCACGGTCAGAGAGCAGCCAGATGCCTATATCGGTCATGTAGAGATGGTCACGCTGCAAGTCGTTAAGCGTCTCGGCAGAAGGTTTCTGCAACATCTGCTCCAACACATGGGGTGTACGGCGGTCGCTGACAAAAACACCATGGTTCTTAGCTACCGAAGCAGGAAGCCACAGGCCGTAGCACACCACATCAGCATGAGGTATGGGCTGCAGCTTCTCTGATGAGCGAATGAAGACGTCGCCACTGACCACCATCGTACGAAGCATCTCAGGTGCCTGCTCCATGATACGCTCATAGAGTGGCAACTGGAGCGACAACAAGTCTTGCGACAAACGCTGTCCGCGTTCCCAACGGAAAACGGGTACGGGCATGAGCACCTTGCCAGAAACGGCATACGACGGCAACCGCTGGCTGCGCCCTCCCGCATGCAAAATGACACAACGCTCACCGTTCAGCCAGTCGTGGGCCTGTTGCAGCAGCCACGCCGTTCCTCCCCCCGAACCCAACCGATGTCCTACAGGGTCGCAGGAACAATAATACTCGTCGGCACTTAGGCCGGTAATGTCATGGAAACACTCCACCACATTAGGTGGAAGCGAGAGCATCTTCTTCATGGGCGCAGTTTTCGCACAGACATAACAATCAGCAAAATAATGACGAGTGCCAGCAAGCCATAGGAGATGTAGGCAATAGTCTCCGTGGTCTTCACTGTTTTGGGGAAGAACGAGAGCACCACCTCATGACGTCCCGGCTTCACCTGCAGGGCACGCAGCACGTAGTTGACACGTCCCAGCTCCACTTCCTCGCCATCGACGGTTGCCGTCCAGCCAGGATAGTAGATTTCAGAGAACACCACTACTCCACCCTTGCCTGACTGCACCGTGTAGGTGAGTTGGTTAGGCTGGTACTTATCGAGTGTCACAAGGCTCAGCGTGTCTTGCAGAGTGCTTTGTCCCAGCACGTCGGCAAACTTCTTGTCGGCCACAGCCTCATGACGCAACGACAGCCGACCAAGTGCTTCTATCTCTTCATTGGCATTCTCCACATACTGCACCTTATCAACCAGCCAGGCATTACCATAGGTCTGGTAGTTCTGCAAGGCAACCGTCTGATTGCCTACACCCACGATGAGATACTTCGTATTAAGCATATTCAGTACAGGCATCACGCTGTCAGTACGCAGTTGGTTGAGGTCGTAGCCCACCTGTGGCAACGACGTGAAGAGGCTCTGCATCTCCGGCATCAGGTAGGCATCAATAAGCTCCTGATAGCGGCGCAGCTTGGCAGCGTGGTAACCACCAATGCTCTTATGGAAGAAAGACGTCTCGTTCTCGTTAAACGTATTCGTGGTCAGGTTGAGCACACGATAGTCAAGACTCTTGTCCTGCAGGATCTGCTCGTCGGCAAAGGTTGGCTTGATGGGGTTCTCACGCTCCGACTTCGGCACAAACATTTCGTCGTTCAGATAACGCTTATCAACTTGCCACATATCAATGAGGCAGAGCACGACGAGCAGGCTGATCAGCCAGCCGGCACGCAGCTTACCCCAACGATGGAGCAGCAGGCAGGCCACACCTATTAATATAATAAGGAGTGAGCGCCAGCAGTCAGCAGTGAAGACGGCCTGATGCATCTCGGCCAGCGAAGGTAGCAGACGGCCTATGACAGCCTGATACTGCTGCAGAATGTCAGGATGGTCTTTCAGCATGGGCACTATCTGCGCATTCATCATATCAACTGTCTGTGCATCAACAGCTGAGTTGAAGTCGAAGAACAGACCTGGCATGAGTGCGAACAACAGGCAGAACCCGCCTGTGAGACCGAGCGAGATATACACATACTTCACAGAAACAGGAGTGGTAATCCATTTCCATAGGGCCATCATGGCCAACAGGGGAATTGTGAACTCAGCAATGACCAGAATAGAAGCCACGGTACGGAACTTGGCATACATGGGGACGAAGTCGAGGAAGAAATCTGTCAACGGCATGAAATTCTTACCCCATGACAACATGACGCTTAACACCGTAACCGCCAACAGCGCCCATTTCATGGGTCCTTTTACAATGAACAAGCTCAGCACGAAAAGGAAAAACACAAAGGCGCCCACATAGACAGGACCTGCCGTCATGGGCTGCGTACCCCAATATTCATAGAAATTGGAATAGGGGTTCATCTCAAACAGCTGCCCAAAGAAATTAACCACGTCCTCGTCAGCATGCTCCATGGCTGTAGCATCATTAATAATGGGCACAGAAGCGCCCCCCTTGGCATTAGGTATGAGCAGCGTCCACGTTTCGTCAATGCCGTACGACCACTGGGTAATATAGTCACGGTCCAGTCCACTACTGGTCTGATTAGCAGCATCGGCCTTCACCAGTTCACTCTTTCCACGCATGGTTTCCTGCGAATACTCCCAAGTATGATAGAGGTTCGACAGGTTCAGACACACTCCGATAAGTGCACCTGCCAGACAGACGCCTGTAGCCTTGAGCACATGACGCCAGTCCTTACGACTCTCTATGATGTACGCTATAACCATTGCGGCAATGACAAACAAGTAGTAGTAAGTCATCTGCACATGGTTGGCATTTATCTCAAAGGCCGCAAAGACAGCTGTCACCACAAGGCCCCACAGGTACTTCCCCCTATAGGCGAGCACAATACCGGCAATGAGCGGCGGCAGATAAGCCAGCGCCATTACCTTCCACAAGTGGCCAGCCCCTATGATGATGAAGAAATAACTGGAGAATGCCCATGCAATGGCACCAAGGAATGCCAGGAGGGCAATTCGAATATAATCCTGGCTCCCATCGCCGGTTTCCTTCCTCGGCAGCACCACCCTCATCAGTATGTAGAAGCCCAGCAGGTAGGCAAAAACATACCATACGTTTTCAGGCAGCCAGAGGTGATAAGCCTTGACAGCTGTCTGCAGCGCATCAGTAGAGTCATACGAAGGAGCCGTCTGGTAAGTCGGCATACCTCCAAAGATGCTGTTCGACCAGCGCGTTCGCTCGCCTGTCTGCTTAAGGAACTCAGAGGCCTCCTGGCCTGCTCCTAAACCAGCCGACGAGTCATGTCGGAACAAGATACGATTCTCCACATCAGCCGGATAGAAATAAGCAAAGGCTATCACGGCAAATAAAACGACTGCCACCATGTCGGGCAGCCACAGTTTCCATTTCTTCATAACTTGCAAGTTTTTATTTTGCGTGCAAAATTACAAATTATTTTTGTTATTTCAGAAAATAGTTGTACCTTTGGCGCATAATTAACAAACAATAAGTAATGAAAATAGGAATCATTGTAGCTATGGACAAGGAGCTGAAACAGCTGAAACAGCTTTTCAGTGACGAGAATGTCCGTGTAGAGAAGTGTGGTATCGGTAAGGTGAATGCCGCCTTAGGCGCACAACGCCTGATTAACGAGTTTCACCCGGACGTTATCATTTCCTCAGGGTGTGCCGGTGGCAACGGCGACGATATTAAGATCAATGACGTGGTGGCATCGGCAGAACTGGTTTACCACGACGTTTATTGCGGAACGGCCATTGACAACACGACCATCTATGGACAAGTGCAGGGCCTTCCTGCCCGCTTTGTTGCTGCCCCGTGGCTACTGGCGAAGGCCAATGCCCTTGACGGCTATGTAAAGGTACACCCAGGTCTTATTGTGACAGGCGACTGGTTTGTGGATTCAAAGGAGAAGATGCGTGAAATTATCGGTCACTTCCCAGAGGCCAAGGCCGTGGATATGGAGTCGGCAGCCATCGCCCAGACTTGCTATATGAATAAGGTGGATTTCATTTCGTTCCGTGTCATCAGCGATATGCCTTTGTATGACTCTGACGCTTCGCAATATCACGATTTCTGGGCCACCGTGGCAGAACACTCATTCCAAGTTACCAAGACATTTGTTGAAAGTCTCCTATAAGTTCTTAAGAAACATGGAAGTCATACAAAGCTTCACCATTGATCACACCCACCTGAAACCGGGCATTTACGTTTCACGCGAAGACAAGGGTTTTACCACTTTCGACCTGCGTATCACAGAACCCAATAAAGAACCGGCCGTGGCTCCGGCTGCCATACACAGTCTGGAACACCTCATGGCTACGTGGTTCCGCAACAGCGAGGCAAAAGACGATGTGGTGTATGTTGGCCCTATGGGGTGCCTGACGGGTATGTATATTATCATGACGGGAGGGTACAGTGTGGAGGACATGCGCCGGCTGACCATTGAGTGCCTGCAATGGATTCTCACACAGACGAAAGTGCCTGCTACGGAGCCACAGACCTGCGGCAACTACTTGCTGCACGACCTGCCGATGTGTAAGTGGGAGAGTGCCCGCTACCTGGACCGTTTGCAGCACGATTTCCACTGCGAATACACCAAACTGCAGATTACCCTCGACGACGGACGTGTCTTTGCTGACGCATAAAAACATTAATCCCCCGTTCTGTGACGGGGGATTAATATTATAATTGACGGTTACATCATTCTACCCTCGCTTAACCGCTGCCTTTTTGCGCTGGTCGTGGTCAAGGATGATTTTGCGCATACGCATGCTCTGGGGAGTAACCTCCACCAGCTCGTCTTCCTTGATGTACTCCAGACATTCTTCCAGCGACATGACGGTCTTGGGAATGATACGTGCCTTGTCGTCAGTACCTGAAGCACGCACGTTGGTCAGCTGTTTGGCCTTGCAGACGTTGACTACAAGGTCGTTGTCGTGAACATGCTCGCCAACCACCTGTCCCAAATACACATCTTCACCCGGGTCGATGAAGAACTTACCGCGGTCCTGCAACTTGTCAATGGCATAGGCAAAGGCATTGCCCGTCTCCAAGGCTATCATCGAACCGTTTACACGACGCTCAATGTCACCCTTATAGGGCTGGTATTCCTTAAAGCGGTGGGCCATGATAGCCTCTCCCTGACTGGCCGCCAGCACATTGGTACGCAGACCGATGATGCCACGCGACGGCATGTCAAACTCAATATTGACACGGTCTCCCTGACTCTCCATTGAGGTCATCTCACCCTTACGGCGGGTCACCATGTCTATCATCTTCGACGCAAACTCCTCAGGCACGTTGATGGTCAGTTCCTCAATGGGCTCACAGCGGACACCATCCATCTCCTTATATATAACCTGGGGCTGACCCACCTGCAGCTCGTAGCCCTCACGACGCATGGTCTCAATGAGCACGGAGAGGTGCAGCACACCACGTCCGGAAACCACCCACTTATCGGTAGAGTCCTCGAATGGCTCCACGCGCAGGGCAAGGTTCTTCTCCAGCTCTTTTTCCAGACGGTCGTTGATGTGACGTGAAGTGACGTATTTTCCTTCCTTGCCAAAGAAGGGAGAGTCATTGATTGTAAAGAGCATCGACATGGTTGGCTCGTCAATGGCGATAGGCGGCAGCGGCTCCGGGTTCTCCAAGTCGCAGATGGTGTCGCCAATCTCAAACTTCTCCAGACCAATGACGGCACAGATGTCGCCACACTCCACCTTGTCAGTACGCACATGACTCATGCCCTCGAAGGTGTGCAGCTCCTTGATTTTCGTCTTCTCCTCACTTCCGTCGCGATGACAAATCGTTATCTGCTGGCCGTCCTGCAGCGTGCCACGATGGACGCGTCCCACAGCAATACGACCAGTATAGCTGGAGTAGTCGAGCGACGTAATGAGCATTTGCGGCGTGCCCTCCAACTGCTGCGGAGCGGGTATCACCTCAACAATCTTATCTAATAAATAAGTAATGTCTGTTGTGGGCTTGTTGTAGTCCTCACCCATCCAGCCGTTCTTGGCTGAGCCATAGACGACCGGGAAGTCGAGTTGGTCTTCGGTAGCATTCAGTGAGAACATGAGGTCGAACACCATTTCATAGACCTCCTCCGGACGGCAGTTGGGCTTATCCACCTTGTTCACAACCACGATGGGCTTCAGACCAATCTGCAATGCCTTCTGCAGCACGAAACGGGTCTGCGGCATGGGGCCCTCAAACGCATCGACCAGCAGCAGGCAGCCATCGGCCATGTTGAGCACGCGCTCCACCTCGCCGCCGAAGTCCGAGTGTCCCGGAGTGTCAATAATGTTAATCTTCGTACCTTTCCAGTTAATGCTGACATTTTTCGACAAAATGGTAATGCCTCGCTCGCGCTCGAGGTCGTTAGCATCCAAAACTTGACTGCTGAGGTTCTGGCCCTCCCGGAACAGGTTGCCTGCCAGCATCATCTTATCAACCAGGGTTGTCTTGCCGTGGTCAACGTGTGCAATAATTGCAATATTCCTAATATCCTGCATATTTCTTTTACGTAAAATCGGGTGCAAAGGTAGTTATTTTAAATGAGAAATGAGGAATGAGAAATGAGAAATGAAGGTCAAAATCAATAAAAAATGTTAAATAAACAGTTATTGACATTACTTTTTCCCAACTCTCAACGCTCAACTCTCAACTTTTTAGTACCTTTGCAGCCGCATTTGACGAGGTAACCCGCATGTGATGAAGGCGGCAGGCTTCTGAAGAATGTATATTATTAACATTTTATCATCAAAAAACTATGTATTTAGATCAAGCTAAAAAAGCAGAGATTTTCGAGCAGTACGGCAAGAGCGCCACTGACACTGGTTCAGTAGAAAGCCAGGTTGCCCTGTTCACCTATCGTATTTCTCACCTGACAGAGCATCTGAAGAAGAACCGTAAGGACCATGCTACTGCACGCAGCCTCACCATGCTGGTAGGTCGTCGTCGTAAGTTGCTGAAGTATCTTCGTGAGCGCGACATCGAGCGCTACCGTGCTCTTATCAAGGCTCTCGGTCTGCGTAAGTAATACGTCAGAAAATACGAAAACAAGAAAGGTTGTGCTTCAAGGCACAACCTTTTTTATTTCTTCTAACGGTATCATCACGAAGTCCCGCTCATGCATCAGCGGATGGGGAATCCTGAGGTCTGGCTCATCGACCGTCAGGTCGTCATACAGCAGAATGTCAATGTCGATGGGACGGTCAGAATAAGTACGACTTCCGGATTTTCGATTTGTTATTTTCTTTCGCCCCATGTCACGCTCAATCTGTTGCGTCGTTTCCAGCACCTGGCGGGGTGTCTGGTTGGTCTCGCAGAGAATGACGGCATTGAGGAATCTGTGCTCCGACTCGAAGCCCCAGGGTTCTGTCTCTATGAGCGACGACTGGCGGGTCACCTCACCAACCCGCTCGCCTATCAGACGGACAGCCTGGCGGATGTTGCCTTCGCGGTCCCCCAGATTCGTACCCAGGCCCAGAAACACCTTATGCATTTTAATCATCGAGAATCAGCATGGCATCACCGTAGCAGCCGAACTTGTATTCGTGCTTGAGTGCCAGTTTGTAGCCCTCCATCACGATGTCGTAACCGCCAAACGCTGCTGCAGACATCAGCATGGTTGACTCCGGGTGATAGAAGTTGGCCACCATGCTGTTAGCCATTCCGAACTCATAGGGCGGGAAGATGAACTTGTTGGTCCATCCGTCGTACTCCTTCAGCAGGCCGTCAGTACCTACGGCCGTCTCAGTGGCACGCGCCGTGCTGACGCCTACGGCACAGATATTCCGTCCGTTCTGCTTGGCCTCATTCACAATATTGCAGGCCTCGGCAGAAATAATCATCTGCTCAGAGCTCATCTTATGCTTCGTCAGGTCTTCCACCTCAATGCCCTCGAAGTTGCCTAAGCTGCAATGCACGGTAATGAAGGCAAAGTTCACCCCACGTATTTCCAGGCGCTTCAGCATTTCACGACTGAAGTGCAGGCCTGACGACGGTGCTGTGACGGCTCCCTCGTTCTTGGCATAGATGGTCTGGAAGTTCTCCATGTCTTCGGGTGTAGCGTCACGACGGTCAATGATGTAGCGGGGCAGCGGGGCAGCACCCAGCGCAAACAGCTCCTTCTTGAACTCGTCGTGCGGACAGTCGTAGAGGAAACGCAGCGTACGGCCTCGGCTGGTGGTGTTGTCAATGACCTCAGCCACCATGGGTCCGTCCTCGTCGAAGAAGAGCTTGTTGCCAATGCGAATCTTGCGGGCCGGTTCCACCAACACGTCCCACAGGCGCAGCTCCTCGTTCAGCTCACGCAGCAGGAACACCTCTATCTTCGCATCGGTCTTCTCCTTCGTACCAAACAGACGTGCAGGAAAGACCTTCGTATCATTAAATATAAAGGTGTCGCCTTCGTCAAAGTAGTTGACCAAGTCCCGGAAGATAAGATATTCCTCCGTGTCGTTTCCTTCTGCATCCTTCTTGAACAGGTCAATGGTCTGACTCTTACGGTGAACAACCATCAGACGGCACTCGTCCCGGCGGTACAGTTTGTCAACCGTTCCGTCCTCATTCTCGAAGGCACGGTAAGGCGGTTCCAGCGCCACCAGCTCTTCAGGTAGTTTGAATTTGAATTGTGATAGTTTCATCTAATATATTTACAATTTGACGATTTACAATTTACAATTATTATTGAGTGTTATCTTCTATTTTCTGCTGTTCTAACCAGGCTGGGAAGTCGTCAATGGTGATGCAGTCTTTGATGCGGACATCGCCCACCCTTGTTCGACAGAGGGCCGTCAGGTAGGCACCGCTACCCAGGGCGTCGCCAATGTCACGCGCCAGCGAGCGGATGTAGGTGCCCTTGCCACAGGTGACGTGTATGGTCAGCAGCATCTGCGCGGCATCAAAGCTCACCACGCTGATCTCGTCAATGTGTATGGGCTTCGCGCTCAGCTCCACCTCACGGCCCTTACGCTTCAGGTCGTAGGCCCGGTCACCGTTGATCTTGCAGGCACTGTAGGCAGGCGGCACCTGCTGGATGTCCCCCTCAAAGAGCCGCAGCTTCTCGTCTATCAGCTCACGGGTGATGTGGGCAGTAGGGAACGTGGCATCTACGTCATGCTCCTTGTCGTAACTGGGAGTCGTAGCCCCAAGCTGAAGCGTTGCCGTGTATTCCTTGGTGTGCAGCTGAAGCCGCTCTATGTCCTTCGTCTTCTTTCCCGTGCAGAGTATGAGCACGCCCGTTGCCAGGGGGTCCAGCGTGCCGGCATGGCCTATCTTCACCCGTCGCACGCCTATCTTGCGCGATACCCGGGTACGGACAAAGGCCAGCGCTCCAAACGATGTCATGCCGTAGGGCTTATTGATGTATATGAATTCGCCTTGTGTGAAGTTCATTTAATCAACCATCGCTAATGAATGACCCGTCAGCAGCAATATGAGGATGATGCCACCCACAATAATGCGATAATAACCAAAGGCCTTGAAACCGTATTTTGTCAGGAATGCCACAAACCACTTCATGGCCAGCAGGGCAACGACGAAAGCCACCACACAGCCGAGAATGAGCATGGTGATGTTATGCGACGTGGCCCACGCCGCGTCTTCTTTCAGCAGGTCCAGCAGGTCCAGCAGCGTGGCACCTGCCATGGTGGGAACAGCCAGGAAGAAGGAGAACTCTGCCGCGCGCTTGCGTGTCAGCCCCTGGGTCATACCGCCCACGATGGTAGCCATCGACCGCGACACACCGGGAATGACCGAAAGACACTGGTACAGGCCGATGTTGAAGGCCCGCTTCTCGTTCAGCTTGTTCTCGTCGCTACCTTTATTGAACAGGCGGTCGCAGAAAAGCATGAATATGCCACCTGCCACCAGCATAATGGCCACTACCAGGACGCTGTCGAGCAGCCAGTCCAGCAGGCCGGACTTCTTGGCCAGCAGTCCGATGACCACAGCGGGAATCACGCCCACTATAAGCAGCCAGTAGAAATAGAACTTGTGCTTCAGCCTCATCAAGAGTGAGCTGCCCTCGGGAGCCGGCGTATGGTCAAACTGGAAGAAGCGCTTCCAATAGAGGCATACCACCGACAAGATGGCACCAAACTGAATGATGAACGTGAAGGCGTGTACGAAGGGGTCGCCCTGGGGAATACCCAACAGGTTCTGGGTGATAATCATGTGTCCTGTTGACGAGACGGGCAGAAACTCTGTCAGCCCCTCAACAATGGCAATGATAACCGTCTCAATCCATGTCATGCAACCTCCTCCTTCTTCTCACTTTTTTCCACGGCCTTGTCCTTCGGCTTGCGCATCACGGCATAAATCATCGAGATGAAGCCGAAGAAGCATACCACCGGAGCCACCTTAATGCGGCGCGCGCTGAAAATGTCGGGGTTATACTGTTCTGCCGTCGATCCGGCACCGCTCATCAGCAGGAAGCCAATGACCACAATGACCATTCCAACGGCCAGCAAGATAAAGTTCACTTTATCAAATGCGAAATCTCTTCTATCCATTTCTAACTTTTTAACTTTTTAACCTTTTAACCCTTTAACCTATATCTTATACAGCTCTCCTGCCGTCATGCGCAGGAACCTGTTCACAGCCAAGTAAGCACAAATGGACGTAATGACGATGCCCGACAGCAGCACTGCCACACCCGTAATGGTCAGTTCCTGCCAGCCAATAATGGTGAGCAGATCTGGCTCCTGGGTGTAGAGAGCATAGATGCCGCCCCCCAGAATGAGAATGGCCAGCAGGGCTGCCACGATGCCCACTCCCACGGCACGGCGCAGGAACGGACGGCGAATGAATCCCCACGATGCCCCCACCAGTTTCATGGTGTGAATGAGGAACCGTCGGCTATACACGCTCAGCCGAACGCTGTTGCTGATGAGCGTGAACGACACGAAAATCAGCAGTATGGCCAGCACCAGTAGCGTCACACTGATTCGGCTCAGGTTCGAGTTCACCATGTCTATCAGGTCCTCAGCGTAGCGCACTTCGGCAATTTTCGGTATGTAGAGAATGTCCTTCTTCACCTGCACCACCGAGTCGGTATTGGCGTAAGGCTCCGTCAGCTGTATCTCAAAAATGGCAGGGAAGGGGTTAAAGTCAATAAAGTCCTGCGGGTTCGACCCCATCTCCTCGCTGTTCTCCTTCAGGGCACGCTCCTTGCTGATATAGGTAATCTGCCTTACGTACGGGCGCACCTTCAGCCGGTTGTAGGCAGCTCCACGCTCCTGCTGCGTCATGTTGTCGCCCAGCTCAACGGTCACCGTCAGGTTCTCCTTGACATACGCCGAGAGGTTACGCGCCGTCAGGATGGTGAACACCACCAGCCCCAGCAGCACCAGTACCATAGTAATGCTTATACATAATGTCACAACCTGCAATCCATGGCGGCTGCCGGCAGTTTTTTTCTTCTTTCCCATTATTTCCTCAAGATGTAGTACACCTAATTTCGTGCAAAGGTACGACTTTTTAGTGAAGAATGAAGAATGAAGAATGAAGAATTTGCTGCCGCAAACCGCTTATTTAACGTTTTTTATTGATTGCCTCGCTCATTTCTCATTTCTCATTTCTCATTTCTCATTTTTCTTCGTACCTTTGCCCCCACTTATGAGTACCATCATCTACCCCTCGCCCATCTTCGGTCCCGTGCACAGCCGACGACTGGGCATTTCGTTAGGCATTAATCTCATGCCGGCTGACGGAAAGGTGTGCACCTTCGACTGCATCTACTGCGAATGCGGGTTCAACAAAGACTTCCGCCCCACCCTGCCGCGGCCTACACGCCAGCAGGTGGCAACGGCACTCGAAGCCACACTACAGCAGATGCAGCACGAAGGCCAGCTGCCTGACGTGCTGACCTTTGCCGGAAACGGGGAGCCAACGGCTCACCCCCATTTCGCTGAAATCATCAGCGACACCATCCGTCTGCGTAACCAGTATTGCCCCAACGCTAAAGTATCCGTGCTGAGCAATGCCACGCTCCTGCACCGCGAGGCAGTCTTCAACGCCCTTCTGCAAGTTGACAACAACATCCAGAAGCTCGACACCGTGTCACCCGAGTACATCCGCCTCGTTGACCGTCCCACAGGTGCCTACGACGTCCGGTCAGTCATTGAGCGACTCAAAGCCTTCCACGGCCATGTCATCATACAGACCATGTTTATGAAAGGAGCGTGGAGCGTGGAACGTGGAGCGTGGAGTGTCGATAACACGGGCGAAGAATATGTCGGCCCCTGGCTCGACACCATACGTGACATAGCCCCGCAGCAGGTCATGGTCTATACCATCGACCGCGAGACGCCTGCCCACGGACTGCAGAAAGCCACCCACGAAGAACTCGACGCCATACGCGACCGCGTCATTTCACTCGGCATTCCCTGTACAGCGTCATATTAGCCCTATTTACTTTTTTACTTTTTTACTTTTTTACCTTTTTACCTTTTTACCTTTAAGCCCTATAAGCCCCCTATGACCGACGAACAGTTCATGCAACGCGCACTCGACGAGGCTCGCCAGGCACTCCGCGAAGGCGAGATACCCATCGGAGCCGTCGTCGTGTGCAATGACCGTATCATTGCCCGTGCGCACAACCTTACCGAGACACTCTGCGATGTCACTGCCCATGCCGAGATGCAGGCCATCACCTCCGCTGCCAACCTTCTGGGCGGCAAATATCTTACTGACTGCACCCTCTACGTCACCGTAGAGCCCTGCGCCATGTGTGCCGGTGCCATCGGTTGGGCACAGATTCCCCGCATCGCCTACGGAGCCCCCGACCCGAAGCGAGGCTACTCCCTGCTGGCACCACGAGCACTCCACCCCAAGGCCACCATCACCGGCGGCATACTGGAGGAGGAGTGCCGGCAGCTGATGCAAGACTTCTTCAAAAACAAACGGGGAGGAGGCAGCTAACGTCTTATTACAGGGTTGGGGTCAGTACCGTTCATCGGCATTTGAAATGCCGATGCTGTTGGTAAGTGCATTTGCAATGCACACCCTTGTCTTAACTACGGAAAGGTATCTTATTATCTCCCCCCTAAGTTTTTTTTTGCAAAAATAAATGCCACAAATGCAACAAGCATTGATAATCAGGCTATTACGCGTGGCATTAATGTGGCAAAGTGTGGCAAAGTGTGGCAAAGTTCCGACTTTTTGCTCACAATGAGGCCGAATTTGCAGGCTAAAGAGGCCGAATTTAGAGGCTAAAGAGGCCGAGTTGATGGTACAAAGGTGCCGAGTTCGGGGTGTAAAGGTGCCGACTTCGGGGTGCAGAGGTGCCGAGTTCAGAAACTGCGGCGGGCGGTACAATTAAATGCACCGCCCGCCGCAATTGATTGCACCGCCCGCTAAAGTCAAGTTGACCGCCCGCCGCAATCCTTTCTTTCTTCGTTCTTACTCTATGTAAATGCTACTGCAAAGATACAAAAAAAATAGGAGAAATGCAAGTTTTTGGGGAATTAAAATCAACAAGTAATCGATATTTTCGGACATTAGCAACGTTGCCCTGCCGATTGGCAGGGCAACGAATTGCTATTTCATGACTGGAGCGGTATTCTGAGTCTTCAGTCTGCGAACCTGTTTCAGGTGTCCACGGCCTGCCAGTCGCTTCTCAGTCTTCGCCACCCTTGAAGGCAGCAGTGCCGGAGCAGAAACTACACCTGTTATGGTGAAGGTGTCCTGAACGAAAGCCCAAGGACCATCATAGTCATGGTAAGCCAGGAAAAAGTGGAACACACCTTCTTCATAATAGCTTGGCATGTCGGCTGCCTCATAGGTTACGAAGTCTGTAGCATAGACCATGCCCCACTCCTCGTCAACATATCCGGTCTCTACACCATCTACTACCAGAGTGCCTGTCTCATCCATTTCAAAAATCAAGCCTTTCTCGCCCTCTTGGTCAGCCCAAGGTGCAATCTTAAAACGGCTCTCGTCCGTGTCGCTGGAATAAAGAACAGCCTCCTGGGTACCTTCCCAAAGACCACCGCCCTGATTGCTCGAGTAGTCTTTTACGGTATAGGTGTAATTACCAACATACTGAGCGGTCCACGTCTCGGCACTATCCTGGCTCGACTGGTACTTCACCTCGAACACCACTACGCTGACTGCCTCACCGCTCTCGTCGAAAATGACGACCACGAGGTTATACTTGCCGGAAGGCCCGTCCATGGGCACTTCGATGGCATCAGCGTCAGCACGCTTCATTTCTTCGCTGGCCACAGAACCGTCGATGATGCCTGCTGCCACCTCATCAGTATCATCATCACTGGGGGCAATGGCATACTTGACGGCATAGACGTCCTTGCCAAACTTGAACTTTCCACGAATGAAGTCATTACCTGAAGCATCGGTCAGACGGCCCAGATAGTTGAACTCCATGGAGTAGTCGGCAATACGCGAGCCAGGCAAGGCAATGGTGAACAGGCCGCTGCCGTTAGAGGTGTACCAGCCGCCATCGTTATAGTCGGCCATCTGCAGCACGAGTGAACGGGCAGGCATGGAGATGATGCCGTTCTTCAGCGTGCCGAAGAACTCGGGATGTTCGGCCTGCAGCTGTTCGAGGGTAGCCGTTCCACGACTGATGTAGAGCGTAGCAAGACTCTGAATGGAGAACATGCCGTACCCCCAGTCCATGCCCGTAGGGCTCAGCTCCACATACACATGGTCGGGGTCGGAGGCGTTCACCGTCAGGTAGTAGTCCTGCGTATCATCCCAGTCGCCCGGCTCATTATAGGGATAGACCTCTCCGTAAGGATTCACCAGACGGTAGATGCCTTCTGTCACCACATTTTTCTGGATGGGCACTTCCAAGATATCGTTGTCCACGCCAAAGAACGTAGTGATACAGTCCTCACGATACTGGGCAACGCCATAGTCAACCCAGGCCGTCTTTCCTGCCTTGAAGTTATAGGTGGCAATACCGTAGTCGGTAATGTTCTCTGCACCATTGATGGCAATACTGATGTCGTAATAGTCGCCGAACACCACGTCTTCAGGATTGTAGTTGAAGGTGACGTAGGCGGTGTTTGCACCGTCAGCAAAGCTGACCTGCTGTGCAGCAGGAGTGTAGATGCTGCCATCACTCATTGTAATGGTCAGGGGGACGGTCAGCGCACCACTGGTATTAATGCGGTTGACAGGCACCGTGAAGCTGTTGGCATCGGCAGGTGTCTCAATGGTAGAGCCCAAGGTGTTGGGGAAATAGACCTGAGCCCCCGACACCGTAGCCCGCTGGTAGTCATCGTCGCTTGAGCATGAGGCCAGCGTCAGGGCCAGCATGCCAAGGAATGCTATATACAATCTGTTGATTTTCATATTTCTTCGTTTTACATTTATTACTTCATGACTTAGCGCTATTTACCCGGAGCAAACTCACCGATGGGCGTTGGGCCCTCAACGGCCTGCGACGGGTCGGGATTGTTATAACCATCGAGTGCCACGTTGGACTGTACCTCTGTATTAGGAATAACCAGCGTCCAAGTAGGCTTGATGCCCTTACAGTTAATCTTAAAGGTGTTGTCAGGAGCATTCGTTCCCTCGTAGTTCTGAATGACGTCAGGCTGCAGGCGCTTGGCACTGGGGAAGGCCCAGCCCTCACCCCACGACTCTATGCGCATCTGCGTGAGTACCTCGAGCTGGAACTGGCGCAGGTCAGTGGCTGTGTAGTTGTAGCTGGGGTCACGATAGTTCTGCATGAACGCATTGAGCAGAGCCACACCTGCGGCCACACCTTGTGAAGCACCAACGGCCTCAGCCTCAATAAGGTACATCTCTTCGACACGGATGACGGGCACATCGCTCACGCCACCAATGCTATAAGTTTCCCAGTCGCCGTTCAAGCAGCGGAACTTGAGTGCCAGATAGTCAGGAGCGTCTTCAATGAAGTCGGCATCGCGCACGGTCTTATAGTTGTAGAATTCGGTCTTCTTGGGATCAAGGAACCAGCGCTTACGATAGTCGTTGACCGAGATGCGGTCGTAGAGCGAACGGTCGATGGACGGACGATAGAGCGACGAATAGCTCCAGTCAGCCTCACCAGACACCCATCCGGTGTAGTTACAGAGGTTACCCATGTTCTCTGCGTCATAGTGCAGGTACCACATCCATGCCGAGGTGGCCTTGGCAAAAGCCGTCGTGGGGTCTTCGAGCTCGCTCTCGCTCATGGGCGTAGCGCCAGACTCGTTGATGGCCATACGGGCATACTTGGCAGCATTAGCGTAGTCACCGTCCAGCAGATAGACCTTTGCCTTGATGGCATAGACACAAGCCAAGTCTGGAGCCAGCTTATTTTTCGGTGTGAAGTTTTGCAGGCACTCTTCTGCCTTGTCGAGGTCAGAGAGGATGAAGGCAATCATCTCGTCGTGCTTCACACGGGGATTGTTCTTGGCATCATCGCCTGTCGTAGTCTCCAGCACGAAGGGAACAGTAAGCCCCTTCACTCTGGAAACATCGGTATAGATGTTCTCAACGGGCTCATAGAGCACAGTCAACATGTAGTATTCGTAAGCACGGCAGGCGTAGGCAATGCCGGCATAGCCACGCTGTTCGTCTGTAGTGGCAGGGTCTTCCAGGTTGACCAGTCCGATAACGTCGTTGGCCGACTTGACAAACTTATAGAGCGTGAACCAGGGAATGTAGGAGAAATCAGTTGTAGGGCCTACACCACCGCAAATATTGTAACGGCGGTACCAGTCGTAGCCCACATTGTCTGGCTCACCCGGGTAGATGTCACCCAACAGTTCTGTCTGGGTAATCATGAGGGCAGGCAGTCCCATGTCAATCTCTGTCACCTGCTCACCATAGACCAGATAGCCCTGTGACATTTGTGAAGAAATACCATTGATGGCACCATCCAGAGCACTGGGTGACGACAGCACCTGGTCTTCAGTAGCAAAGCCGCCCTCGGGCACGGTTTCCTCTATACAGCCCGTCAGCGTAAAGACAGCCGACAAAGCCATCATTGCATATATTTTATTAAACTTTTTCATATCTTCTTATTCTTTTCTTTGGTTTTAGAATGTTACCGTAGCACCAATGGAGAAGCTGCGCATGGGGGAGTAGCGCGTGGCATTGGTCGTATTAACATACGACTGGCGCGGATCAAAGCCCTTACGGGCAGAGAAGTAGCCTACATTCTCGCAGCTCAGGTAGAGGCGCAGCTTTTCTATCTGTGCCTTTTGTGTCCACTTTGAGGGGAATGTGTAACCGAAGTTAATGTTCTCAATGTTCAGATAGCTGGAGCTGGTCAGGAAACGATTAGAGTAGCTGCCTGTATAGAGGTCGCCGAACATGAAACGGGGAATATCCGAACTGGTGTTCGCCGTTGACCATGCATCGAGCAGGTCCTTATGGAAGTTGTAACCTGCCTGATTGCTCGACGGAGAAGCCATGAAGGTGGCGTAGGTTCCGTCATACTGACGGCCGCCCAGCTGATAAGAGCAGTTTATGGAGAAGTCGAAGCCATAAGCCTGTACCGACGTTCCGAAACCACCATATACAGGAGGAACAGTGCTCTTGCCAACTACGTAGTAGTCAGCCGATGAATAGGCATCAGTAGCCTCACGGCCTGTCCACTTCTTATTTCCATTAGCATCAAGAACGGGATTACCCTCTGCATCCTCCTCGAAGGTGTTCTTCCACCACAGAGACTTGCCTGCCTTGCTGGCATCATACTCAGTGTCGCCAGTCAGCTGGTAGGTCTGCTCATTATAAACGCCTGCATAGTCCTTGATGTACCAAGAGTAAATGGACTGTCCTTCTGTAATGTAGAAGTTTCCGTCGTTATAGCCGTTGTAGGCAGTGCCGTCAGGACCATAGACGGTAGATACCTTCTTGTCAGCATCGAGCTTCGTAATCTTGTTCTTCAGCGTGGCGAAGTTCAGGTGGAAGTCCCAGTTCACGTTCTTCGTATGAAGAATGTTGTAGTTCAGGTCAATCTCTATACCGGTGTTATACATGTCACCCACGTTAGCATAGTAACTGTCGTAACCCAGCGAGGGAGCTACCGAGAACTGGAACAGCATGTCGCTCGTCTTACGATAGTAGTATTCCAACGAACCCGTCAGTTTCTTAAACAGCTGGAACTCAACACCCAAGTTCAGGTTTGTGTTGGTCTCCCAGGTAATATCCTTCGTACCCTTGGCAAAGAAGGCTGTACCGATGTTGCCCGCTGAGTTTGAGATACGGTAAACGTCAGAATAATAATAGGAATTGAGACCCAAGTCATCGTAGGTAGTGTCGAAGATTTGGTCATTACCCTGAGAACCAATAGAGGCCTTCAGCTTCAGTTCGTCAACCCATTTTGCCTTGAACCAGCTCTCCTTGTTGATGAGCCAAGCGGCACCTAATGACCAGAACGTACCCCAGCGGTTATCGGGATGGAAGCGCGATGAAGCATCACGGCGGATGGAGCCGGAAGCGAAGATACGCATGTCGTAGTCATACTGCACACGGGCAAACCAACCCTCGTTGTTGTAACGCGAAATCATTGAGTTGGCACTCTGGCCGTCAACCACTGCACCGTTCAGTTCCTTGTTGGACTGTGAGAACATCTTTGACTTCGAGGCACCCAACAGGTAGATGCGGTAGTCGTAGTACTCGTGACCAAGCATCACATTCAGATTATTGTACCTATTAATAGTAGTGGTGTAGTTCAACAGCTGCTGCAGGTTGTAGTCGTAGCTGCGCTGATGATACTTTTCAACGGTACCGCCTGTAGAGTCAAACTGGCCGTAATAGGGGTTATAAACGTAAGTTAAGCGTTTGTCGTCAACGTTCACCGTACCGTTCACCGTCAGTACGAGACCCTTCAGGAAGGTGAAGTCGGCAAAACCATGAGCACCAAAGGCGTTGCCCTCAGAGTTGCGGGTGTTCAGGCGAACGTCCTGAATGGGGTTGGCATCACTGATGAACGGACGGACCAAGCCTGCATTGATGCCACTTCCGTAGTCCATCATCTGTATGCCGTTGGAGTCTATCATAACAGAGCCGTCAGCATTACGCACGTAAGCCGGATAAATGGGAGCAATCTGGCTGGTGTAAGCCCAGATGTTACCGGTAGAGGTACTAGAACCGTTGTTGCCCAAAGAGTTATGGTCGAAACGGACATAGTTGAAGTTGGCACCCACCTTCAGCCAGTCCTTGGCCTGGTAGTCAGCACGCAGACGACCGGTGAAACGCTTCATGTCTGAGTTCTCGGTAATACCCTGATTATCCAGATAACCAATTGAAGCATAGAAATTGGACTTCTCGTTAGAAGCACTGATGGATACGTTGTACTCCTGACGAACACCAGTACGTGTACCTACGTTCTCCCAGTCGTCAGGCGTAATCAGATAGTCGGTACCGCGGTAGTTCACCGTACGGCCTAACGTGGCATTGGGGTTCAGTTTGCCATTGCGGCCTATCAGGAACTGACCGTCGGGAATTGTCCAGATGTTGTAACCCAAACCACCGTTACCAGCTGTGCCAAACAGGTTGTTATTGGCATACTGCCAGGCAGCGTCCTCAGAGTCGCCCTGGGCCAGACGGTAGTTACGAACGGCAGCATACTGCATTTCGTAGTACTGCTCGGGACTGTTGATGGTCTCGTAGTGCTGCAGGGCACGCGTGTTCCATCCGTACTTGGCATCAAACGTCACCTTAGCCTCGCCAAACTTGGCTTTCTTCGTGGTAATCATAATCACACCGTTGGCACCACGGGCACCATACAGGGCATTCGAGGCGGCATCCTTCAGCACCGTCATTGACTCCACGTCGTTAGGGTTCAGGTTACCCAAGTCACCACTGTAAGGAGCACCGTCAACAATAATCAGCGGGTCCTTACCGGCATTCAGTGAGCCGAAACCACGAATACGGATGGTTGAAGAGGCACTCGGATCACCTGACGGAGATGTCAGCTGTACGCCTGGCACAGCTCCTGCCAGTGCGTTGGTGACACTCGTCACCTGCGACTGAGCCAGTTCCGTAGCTCCCACAACCTTAGCCGAACCCGTAAAGGCTGACTTCTTGGCCGTACCGAACGCAACGACAATGACCTCGTCCAAGGCCCGGTTGTCGCTGCTCAAAACAATACGCATGTTTGCACGGGCACTCACCTCAATGGGCTCCATTCCCACATACGTAATACGCAAAGTTGACTTGCCGGCAGGCACCGTTAATGTAAAACGGCCGTCGGCATCAGTAACGGTAGCCACCTGCGTCCCCACAACCAGCACGGTAGCACCTATTACGGGCTGTCCGTCTTCTTGAGAGGTCACGGTACCGTTTACCTTCGTCTGGGCAATTACTCCTCCCAACGTAAGGAAAAGACATGCCAGCATCATTGTTAATCTTCTTTTCATACTCTCTCTTGTTTGTTATTAAATATAAAATGTTAGTTCAAACCTTTTTACCAATACATCCTCCAATCAGTTATCCTAAGTTGTTGAGAAGATATAACTTTAGTTAAGTAGCGGGTGCAAAAGTAACACTTTTCAACAAATTAAACAAATTTTTTATCAATTTTCTTATTTTTTTTGTATCTTTGCCCCCAAACAGCCCTAACAATGAAACAAAGAGTTCTTATCCTATTAGTCATCATGGCCCTCATAACAGCCTGCAGCAAAAGTGACGATGACACAACACTAAGCATTGACACGGAGGAAATGGTATGTAACGCTGACGTGAGGCAACAGATACTACAGGTGACTACCGACGGCAGCTGGACGGCCGAGAGCAACGTCAACTGGTGTGAGCCCATGAAGAAGAACGGCACAGGAAGCGGACAGCTGCTGCTCTGGGTGAGTCCGAACCTGACCAGAGAGGCACGCCAGGGAACGCTGACCATCACAGCCGGTGGCACGCGGCGCACGGTAAGCCTCAGCCAGCCGGCCTTCAGCGGCAGTCTGGACCAGTATGAATACCACCTGCCCGTGGTGTTCCACGTGCTCTACAACGACGAGGGCGACGAACAACAGTACGTCAGAAAAGGGCATATGGATAAGATTCTGACGGAGGTGAACAAGCTCTATGCCGACAACGACATGCACGTCACCTTCGAACTGGCCAGGTACGACGACAAGGGCGACGAGCTGGAGGAGCGCGGCGTGGTGCGCCACAAGGTGGATTTCGAAGACTACGACCCCAGCCTGTTTCTGGCTAATGACAACGAGGACAACCGCCAGTATGCCCGCTACGCCCAGAACCTGAAGAAGTACATCAATGTCTTTATCTTCCGCTTCGAGCAGACTCTTGAGAACCGTTCGGCCATGGGACTTACCCGCCTGCCCATCATGCCGACGGTGCACCCGATGGACAGTCTGATATCTACTGACGCAGCAAACAACTTTGCCTACGTCAGAACGCCGTGGGGCTGCTGCATTAACAATGAGTTCATCTACGAGTGGCAGGACGACGAGAGCATTAACCCCAACTACATCGTTACAATCATAGCCCACGAACTGGGGCACTACTTAGGACTGCTGCACACGTTCTCTATGGATGAGTGCAGCATGGACGATGCCTGTTTCGACACCAACATTTGTGACTACATGAACTATGTAGATTACATTACTGCTTACATCAGGCAAAAGCAGGAAGCAGGAGTGACCACCTTCAGCATTGCTGACCTGGCTCGCCGCAATGACTGTAAGACGGCCGAGGAATACACGGCCCACAACATCATGGATTACGCCTACTGCTACAACGACGAGTTTACGAACCAACAGCGCAAACGCATCCGCCAGGTGCTCTGGTACAGTCCCCTCGTGCCGGGCCCGAAGCTTATTTCGTATGAAACGAGGGGGAACGCCAACCATAACGCTAACGTTAACCCTAACACTCAACGCTCAACACTCAACGCTCAGACCTGCCCCGCCCTGCCACAAATGGTAAAAGCCAGCAGGTAAAAAAAGCCTCCCCCAGTCGGGGGAGGTTTTGTAGGGGGATTAAATCTTACCGATAATTCCTAACTTCGTAGCCTCAATGAACGTCACGATGTTACGAATCTCCGGGCTGTCGGGTACCTGCTCCTTGATTTGTAAGACTGCGTCGAACACCGACGTGTTGCCGTGGAACACCAGACGGTAGGCATTGGCTATGTGCTTGAGCACCTTCTCATCAATGCCATAAGCCGCACACATGGTGTTGTTCACACCGCCGTACTCAGCACGCTTCGTACAGATAATGTAAGGCGGCACATCCTTGGAGAAGGTACAGCCGGCCTGCACCATGGCCCTCTCGCCCACGCGGGACTTGGGGTTGGCAATGACGCTGGAGGAGAAGATGACACCGTTGCCAATCTCGCAGTCGCCAGCTATCTTCGTGCCGTAGCCGAAGACGCACTGGTTGCCCACCTTGGTGTCGTGGGAGATGTGGGCACCCTCCATGAGGAAGTTGTCATTGCCTATGACGGTCTGCCCGCCTGTGTGGGTAGCACGGTTGACAACCACATTCTCACGGATGATGTTGTTGTTGCCGATGATGCACTCCGATTTCTCGCCACGGAACTCGAAGTCCTGCGGCAGTGCACCTATGACAGAGCCCTGATGAATCTTGTTGTGGGCGCCCATTCGGGTGCCATTGAGGATGCTGACGAAGGGGAAGATGATACATCCGTCACCTATCTCTACGTCGTCTTCGATATAGACGAACGGGAATATCTTACAGTTGTTGCCGATTTTCGCCTTGGGCGATACCTCAGCTCTGGGGCTTATTTCACTTGCCATAATATTATATTTTAAATGAGAAATCTCATTTACATTTCTCATTTCTCATTACTCATTTATAATTTGAACTATTTGCCACCCCCGCCAAGTGCGGTGTAGAGGCTAACGACAGCCTGCATCTTGTAGAAGTCGTCAGAGATTTTGCTAAGCTGGGCATTCAGCAGGTTCTGCTCGGCGGTGAGCACCTCTAAATAACTGGAGCTGCTGCTGCGGTAGAGGGCCTTGGTGTCCTCGACGCTCTTGGCGAGCACGGAGATGCGCTCCAGCTCAATCTTGCTATTGGCATCGTAGGAGTTGTAGCTGACGAGGGCGTTCGACACCTCGTTGCCTGCGGAGAGGATGGCGTTTTGCCACGTGTTGAAGGCCTGCTCGTACTGTAACTTGCTGACCTTCAGGTTGGCCGTCAGGGCACCTCGGTTGAAGATGGGCTGCGTAAGGTTGCCAAAGAGGTTGAGCAGCCACTTGCCCGGGTTCAGAGAGCCGCTGCTGTTGGTGAAGGCTCCCGTAGCTCCTATGCTGATGGTGGGATAGAACTGCGAACGGGCGGTCTGCACATCGTGGAAACAGGCCGCGAGCTGCATCTCGGCATTATGCACGTCGGGGCGGTTCTGTAGGAGTTGCACGCCGACACCGGTGGCAAACTCTGAAGGCAGCGACTGCGCCTCAAGTGTGGTACGTGGAATTTGCTGACCTGACTGTCCGATGAGCAGGCAAAGGGCGTTCTCGGTAGAGCGTATCTGGCGCTTGAAGTCGTTGGAGCGCGTCTGCATGGAGAGGTAGGCAGCCTCAGCACTCTGCACGCCGGTAGAACGTACGCGGCCGAGTTCATGCTGTAGCTTCATCATCTCCCAGGTTTCCTTCGACATACGGCTCATCTCGTCAACAATTTCCACCTGCTTGTCGAGCATGAGCAGCGTATAGTAGGCATTGGCAATACCACTGATAATCTGTGCACGTACAGCCATCTGGTAGTCCTTCATGCCGAGCAACTTCATCTGCGTGGAGCGCTTCTGCGAGAGTATGTTGCCAAAGAGGTCAAGGGTCCAGCTGGCCGTGATGGGCAACGTGTAAGCCTTGGTGGTGACCGACGGGTCGGTATAGAGCGTGGAGATAGTTCCCATGCCCTGCGTTGTCCCGAAGTTAATGGAGGGCAGGAAGGCCAGCTTGGCGGCCTTGAGCATGGTTTCGTACATCTCGACGGTGAGGGCTGCATTCTGCAGGTTGGCATTCTTCTCCAAGCCCCGCTCAATGAGCTGCTGCAGCACGGGGTCGGTAAACACCTCGCGCCAGGGCAGGTTACCGAAGGAGACGGTGTCCTGAACGGCCAGTGTGTCCGTGTCGATGTAGGCATCGCGTATCAGACCACGGGTATCTACCTCCGGGCGCTCGTACTTATTATATAAGCCGCAACTGCTAAAGACAAGACAGAAAAGGACGGCCAACAGACTCACCCCCTGCCCCGCCCTGTGTGGGAGGGGAGTAATTACTTTGTTATCTTGTTTTCTTTTCATATTCTTTTAATGTGTATTAGCTAACCCTTCCCCTCCCTCACAGGGAGGGGTTAGGGGTGGGTCTCTTATTTCTGAATTTCATATTCTACCGGTCTGTGTGCATACTGGGCCAGTTCGGTCGATACATCCTCCTGGTTGTCTTCGTCCTCAAACTTCATAGGACGGAACTTCTCCTGAAGCGACTGGAAGATAACGAACAGGGCGGGAACGACCAGCACCTGCAGCAGTGTACCAATGAGCATACCGCCCACGGCAGCAGCACCCAGCGTCTGGTTACCGTTCTTACCTACGCCTGAGGCGAACATCATTGGCAGCAGACCGATGACCATAGCCAGTGATGTCATCAGGATAGGACGCAGACGGGCTGCGGCACCCAGAATGGCTGACCACGTGATGGCCATACCCGTCTCACGGCGCTCAAGGGCGAACTGCACAATAAGGATGGCGTTCTTAGCCAGCAGACCAATCAGCATGATGAGCGAGATCTGCATGTAGATGTCGTTGGAGTGGCCGAAGAGCTGCGTGAAGAGGAAGGCACCTGCCAGTCCGAAAGGTACGGAGAGCAGCACGGCCAGCGGCAGGATGTAGGACTCATACTGTGCTGAAAGGATCAGGTAGATGAACATGAAGCAGAGCACAAAGATGAGCGCCGTAGAATTGCTCGAGGCAGCCTCACTGCGGGTCAAGCCTGAATAGTCGTAAGTGTAACCCGCAGGCAGCATGGTTTCTGCCACCTCCTGCACAGCCTTGATGGCCTCACCCGTAGAATAGCCGTTGGCCACCGTGGCCGTAACATTGATAGAGGTGAAGAGGTTGAAACGGTTAATGTTCGACGGACCATAGACACGACTCAGGTTACAGAACTCCTTGATGGGTGACATGCCGGCTCCCGTGCGTACATATATATTATTAAGGGACTCTTCCGTCATACGCGTTTCAGGTGAGCCCTGCACCATGACACGGTAGAGCTTACCGTAGGCATTGAAGTTCGACGCATACAGACCGCCATAGTAACCCTGCAACGTAGTGAGGATAACGCGTGGCGAGATGCCAGCCTGCTTACACTTAGCCACATCCACGGAAATCATGTACTGCGGATAGTTGGGGTTATAAGAGGTCTGCGCCATCTGAATCTCAGGACGCTTATTGAGTTCGGCCAGATAGTCCTTGGTAATCTCGAAGAACTTAGTCAGGTCACCACCCGTACGGTCCTGCATCACCAGCGAGATACCGGAGTTGGCAGAGAAGCCGGGAATCATAGGCGGGCCGAAGGCCAGGATCTGGGCATCCTTGATGTGGGCCGTTTTCAGGTAAATCTGTGCCAGCACACCGTCACGCTCCAACGGATTGAGGAAGAAGCGATAGATGCCGTCACCCTGCCAGAGTCCGCTGAGCTTCCACCAGAAGCCCTTCTGGCGCTCAGCAAACGGCTTCAGCTTGATGATAAAGGTTGCCTGGTCAGAACCGGCACCGGCAATGAAGTTGTAACCCTGAATCTGCTCACGGCTCTGAATGGCAGGGTCAGCAGCCAGAATGCTATCCACCTGGTTGATGATCTGACGGGTACGTGCCACTGACGTAGCAGGAGGCATGGATACGGTACAGAACAACGTTCCCGTGTCCTCGTCAGGCACCAAACCTGTCTTAGTGGTCAGCATGGTACCGGCAAGAACTGCGATACCAATGACGACAGTTACCAGAATGGCCACGGGCTTGCGCACCAGTTTCTCAACTATGCCCTTATACTTATTGGTAGTGGTGGTGAAAGCCGTATTGAACGAGGTGTGCATACGGTCTATCATCGACATCTTACGCGGCTCACCGTTCTTGTCGTGAGGCTTCAGGAAGATGGCACACAGGGCTGGTGACAGCGTCAGGGCGTTCAGGGCCGAAATGAAGATGCTGACAGCCATCGTCACACCAAACTCACGGTAGAACGTACCACTGGTGCCGCCAATGAACGACACAGGAATGAACACCGAGGCCATCACAAGCGTAATGGAGATAATGGCACCCGAAATCTCGTTCATGGCGTCAATAGAAGCCGTAAGCGACGACTTGTAGCCCATATCGAGCTTGGCATGCACAGCCTCAACCACCACAATGGCATCATCGACCACAATGGCAATGGCCAGCAACAGGGCCGAGAGTACCAGCAGGTTGATGGAGAAGCCGAACACGGAAAGGAAGAAGAACGTACCAATCAGTGATACGGGCACCGCAATCAGCGGAATGAGCGTAGAGCGCCAGTCCTGCAGGAAGACGTAGATAACGATGAACACCAGCAGGAGCGTGAAGAACAGGGTGAACACCACCTCCTCAATACTGGCATACAGGAACTCCGTGACATCGTAGTTTATCTTATAGAACATACCCGGCGGCATCAGTTTCTGCTGTTCCTCCAGCTCTGCCTTCACCTGCTTGGCTATCTCGTTGGCGTTAGAACCGGCAATCTGCTGAACCATACCCATCACCGACGGGATGTTGTTGTTCTTCATTGACACCGAGTACTGCTGACCACCCAGTTCTATCTTAGCTACATCCTTCAGCTTCAGCGTATTACCCTCGGCATCGCTGCTGATGATGATGTTGCCAAACTCCTCGGCAGTCTTCAGACGTCCGGTATAGCGCATGGCGTACTCATAAGCCACGTCAGAACGCTCGCCAAAGGTACCAGGGGCTGCCTCGACATTCTGCTCTGCCAAAACGGCTGTGATGTCACTCGGCATCAAGTTGTGCTGCTTCATGACATCTGGCTTCAGCCAGATACGCATGGAGTATGTCTTCAGACCGGGCGACTGCACGTCACCCACCCCCTGAATACGCTTGATAGCCGGAACGATGTTAATGTTGTTATAGTTGGTCAGGAACTCGTCATCGTAACGACCGTCAGAGGTCAAGGTAAACATGAGCACCTGCGAGGTCTGACGCTTCATGACCGTCACACCAATCTGCGTTACTTCAGCAGGCAGCAGCGCCAGCGCCTGACTGACACGGTTCTGCACGTTGACGGCACACATATCGGCATTCATGCCCTGACGGAACAGGATGCTGAGCTGTGCCGAACCTGACGAAGCAGAAGAAGAGATATAGTCCATGCCCTCCACACCGTTGATGCTCTCCTCAAGGGGCACGATGACAGAGTTCTTCACCGTCTCAGCGTCGGCACCAGGATAACTGGTGAACACCACGACCGTAGGCGGTGCAATATCTGGGTACTGCTCAATAGGCAGCGTTGCCAGTCCGATGAAACCCAGTATGACGATGAGGATAGAAATCACCGTCGATAATACCGGGCGTTTGATAAAGGTTGTAAAAGTCATACCTATTTACTATTTGACAATTTACGATTTACAATTTACTTTTTCATTGCTCCAACAATGTCACCAGCACTCATTGCCTTGGCCTGCTCGTCAATCTTCTTCTGATACTGTTCAGGAGTGATGGGCACAATCTCCATACCGTCATTGAGCTTTGTAATGCCATTCGTAACATACTTGTCGCCTACCTTCAGACCGCTGGTCACAATATAGTTATTGCCGTCATTCTGCGGGTCAACAGTGATCTCGGTGTATTTCACCTTGTTGCCCTCACCCAGCACATAGACGAACTTCTTGTTCTGAACCTCCGACACGCAACGCTGCGGAATAATGATGGCATCAGAATTGACACGGGGAATGATGATGTTGCCGGAAGCACCGCTCTTCAGCAGGCGCTGGGGGTTGGCAAACGAGGCAATCATCTGTACCGAACCGGTAGCAGCATCAATGACACCACTCATCTTCGTAATCTTACCTTCTTGCTCGTAGATGGTGCCGTCAGCCAACTGCAACTTCACTGCAGGCATAGCATTCAGGTCGCTGCCGCCACGCTGCATGGCCAGCACATCCTTCTCGGTCATGGAGAAATATACATCCATCGACGAAATATTTGATACGGTCGTCAGAGCATTAGATGCACTGACCAGCGCCCCCTTCTTGAAGGGCAGCGTACCTACCACACCAGAAGCAGGACTCTTTACGTAGCAGAAGCTCAGCGCTTCCTTAGCTGAAGCCAATGCAGCCTGGGCCTGAGCCAGCTGAGCCTTGGCACTCTCATAGGTATTCTGCGCCGACTGCAGTTCAAAGTCACCAATGACCTTGTTCTCATACAGCTTCTGCGAATTCTCGTAGGTCAGCTTCACCGTATTCAGCTGGGCTGTAGCCGTGTTCACGGCAGCCTGAGCCTGACGGACGGCAGCCTGAGCCGTCTCGTTGTCAATCACAAACAGCAGCTGTCCGGCACCTACCGTCTGGCCTTCCTTCACATTAATCTGCACCAGGAAACCAGAAGCTTTCGGACGTATCTCAACATCTTGAACGCCCTTGATGACTGCGGGATATACGGTCTGCATATCAGCAGTCGAAGTGCCTGCAGCCAATACCGGATACTCGTTGTCACCGAAGTTAGGGCGACCGCCGCCACCGCCGCCGCATGACACTACCATTGCAGCCACAACTGCAACCAATAACATCTTCTTTTTCATAATTTTCATAACTTATTTAATTATTCGAATAATCTTTACTTCCCGAAAACTTCAAACACCTTTTGCGGTTTTCGAGCTGCAAAGTTACTAAAAATCCCCTATACCTATATATAACATAATCCACATTTAACAATATTTAGGTCAGTGTTTCCTCGATAATGTTGTTTTTTTCCAAAAGTTTCTGTATTTTTGCACCGTGAAACAATAGTTTTAATGAGACCATGGCAACAAAGAAAAAACTCATACCAGGCCGCGATGCCCTCCAGCGCTATCTGGACGAAATCAGCGAAACTCCGCTCTTGAGCGATGCTGAGGAACAACAACTTTCCTTAAGCATACAGCAGGGCGACCGCCTCGCAGCCGACAAGCTGGCAGCAGCCAACCTGCGTTATGTTGTCAGCATTGCCCAACAATACAGACAGCAGACCACAATCAGTATTGACGACCTTGTCAGCGAAGGTAACATCGGACTGATGAAGGCCACCACGAAGTTCGACGCTTCACGTGGCAAACGCTTTGCCACCTTTGCAGCCCCTTACATCAGGCAAGCCATAGAGGATGCCATCAAGAGGGATGACGGACAGCGGACAACAGACAGTGGACTCCGCACAAAGACGCTCTCCACTGATGAGTCACTACCGCTGGGCAGTAACAATAACTTCACATTGCTCAACGTTATTGAGGACAAGGAGGCCACAAGGGCTGACCTCGAGTTGGAGACATCGTCGCTGTCGGAAGATATGGTGAGTGCCATCGACTCCCTGAACGAACGTGAACGTGCCGTCATCGTGCGCTGTTTCGGCATAGGCTGTGAGCGCCTCACCATGGTGGAGGTGGGCATGGAGTTGGGACTGAAGCGCGAACGTGTGCGACAGATTCGCAACAAGGCCTTACGGAAACTCAGACGCCATTAATAAGGTCCAAGAGGGACTTACTCCAACCGGTATTACCGGGCCCCGGCTCGGTTCTTTTAGTTCCTCAATTACCTTTATATTCAGGCTATATGAACAACAAGACTCTGACAAACGTCGCCCTGCGCTATCTGGCAGTCTTCCTCGACATCCAGCGTGAAAACATCCCCATGCATGCTGAGGCATCAGTGCCCGTCATGGCTTTCGTCGCCAGACTGAAAGAGACAGGCTACTGCGTCAGCGAAGAACTGCTGCGTGCACTGGCTACCATTCCCGTTGAACAGCTGGCAGACATTACCACATGCATCAACGATGTGATGGGCATCAACCTCAACTGGGCACCACTGGTGAAAGGCTGGAACGTACCCACGGGTGAGACATGGGCCGATCATTTTCTCACCCTCCTGGCTAACATGTTTGGCGAGGAGGCAGGCTTTAAGGGCACTACCCTGCCCTGCGGCCATCTGATTCCTGACGGCACCTTCCCCCTGGAGCGCTACAACGGCTGCCCTTTTTGCGGCACACCGTTCCATACGACCGGCTTCGTCTATAAGGGACAAGCCTGCAAGCTGAAGGAGCTGCGTCTCTTCACCATGACGGAAATGGAGCAAGTGTTCCATTCGCTGCTAACCTCAGCCACACCGCTCGATGCCACGCAGAAGGACTCCCTGGAGCAACTGCTGCCGCTGTTCCCCCTGCCTCATGACATCAGCATCACCATGAAGGAGACGGCCATGCTCGTCGTCAACCTGTTGGTGGCACAAGGCAAAGCCGCCGAAGCATCAAAGCTGCTGAAGACACCCACCGACATTTTGCGTTACCTTTGGTACGAAAAGACGGGCTATGTTCAGCTCATTGAACCGAAGACGCTGGTAGCTCATGCCCGTAAGTTGTATTCGCACTTATGGGAACCACTCGACAAAAGTGAAGATGCCGCCAAGGCCATGAAGCAGAAGTTACAGCTGAAGTATGACCGCCCCACTTGCCAGCGGGTGGCACGTTGGCTGAATGCTGTCCCCATGACTGCCCGACAAGCTGCAGAAAACATGCACCCCAAGCGGGGCATGTGGGTACGCATGATTCGTGCCCTCCGTCTGGGGGAATACTCCCGTAAAAGGGGCTTTGACCATCTGGCTGAGATTCTTGACGTTTTCTACAAGCAGGACTACACCACCTGGCAGGGACGCTTTGACAAAGCCCACAAAGAGAATGATGCAGATGCGACGCTCTTGCTGCTGAAGGATTATCCTGGCCGTTTCGCCCGCTGCCTGTTTGCCACCATGCTGCGCTTTGGCAGCGAACGTGTGCTTAGCGCTTTCTCAGAAATTGCCGACCAGCTGCCTGCCCGATTGCTGCTCTCGTTAGGCAATGCTGCCGATAACTACTTCGACACCGAGGCGACGCGCCTCGCCCGTCCCATCACGGGTGTTACTTATCCCCTTGCGCCCAACAAGCTTTTGGCCCTTTACGATGCCGAAAGCCGCAAGGCAATGGTAGCTGCAGTAACCGAACTCTACAAAGTCTCCATTGCCCGTCGTTTCGCCAACACCCAACACCCATCACCCTCCATCTACATCGACCCCGCACTTTACAACATCCCCGTCAGCGTGGGCGACCGTTCCACAACCATACAGGACACATCGTGCGCCCTCATGGGCACCCGTTTTCCCGTTGAGGGTGATGCCATCCGTTTGTTTCTGCAATGGGGAAAGGGCCTGCATGCTCAGCATTTAGACATGGATCTTAGCTGCCGTATCTCTTTGCCAAACGGTGAAGTGGCTGAGTGTGCCTACTATAACCTGACCTGCGTGGGAGCCAAGCACTCGGGCGACATACGTAGCATTCCCGAAATGGTGGGTACCGCTGAATATATTGAGCTGTCATTGCCTGAACTGCAGGCCGCCGGTGCCAAGTATGCCACCTTTACCTGCAACGCCTACTCCACGGGAGCCCTGTCGCCAAACTTAGTAGTGGGTTGGATGAGTTCTGCCTACCCCATGCAGCTATCAGAGGAAACAGGCGTTGCCTACGACCCCTCCAGTGTGCAGCACATGGTTCGCATCAGCGAGAGCAACCTCTCCAAGGGCTTGGTGTTTGGCGTGCTCGACGTTGCCAAGCGTGAAATCATCTGGCTCGAAATGCCATTTACCGCCCAGACACTTCGCGGTGCCGACAGCGCCTCGGTGGAAGCCCTGCTCCGCAAGCTCTCCTCCAAGCTCACCATCGGCCAGCTCCTCGACATCAAGGTGCAGGCCCAACACCTCGTCCGCGTCGAAGAAGCCGCTCAAGCCGACGAAGCCTATACCTACGAGTGGGCCCTTAATCCCGCAGAGGTCACCAAACTGCTAAATGGGGATCAGTAAAATGCAAGCAAAAGAGCATGATGATTATTAAAACCTGTTCTTGTGATTTCATTCTTCTTGTTCGTAGTAGTACGAATAGTCAATGCCCTTCATGAAGATTTCGCAGTCGTCAATCTTATCGGTCATTGCCGACTTCAGCAGAACGCGAATCTTGGTGCTATCCATCTGGCTCGCAATCATCGCGTCAAGATATTCCCGCTTATCAATCTGGCTCCAGTCCACACACATTTTCATACGCTTTTTGAAGATAAGGTCAAGCCAGATACGTGTTGAGCGGCCATTGCCTTCCATAAAAGGATGGGCAGCATTCATCTCCACGTACTTATCCACGATTTCATCGTATGTATTTTCTGGCATAGCCTCAACAGTTTTCAGATAACTGTGAAGATGTTCTGCCAAGCAAAACAAGGCTCCCCCTTTTGCAATGGTCTTCGTCCGTATCTTTCCTGCAAAGTCATAAAGTCCGCCGAAGATGTATGCATGTATCTGTTGCAATGCCTTCACCGTTTCCACGTCCTTATCTGCTACCAGATTACTTTCTATGAACGTATAAGCCTTTTTCTTGCTGCGCCCGTCAATAGTGTTGTCGCTATAGGTGAACCAGTCGAGGAAAGCCATAGCCTGATTGTTCGGAATGGTTTTTGCAAGTGATTCTACCCCCTTTTGCTGAATTACATCAGTGAGACGCTTCTTTCCATCAGGAGCGACTAACTTCAACTGGGTAGTAGCACTAACCACTTCATTCTGCTCCTTGCGCAGTTTGGCTTTGAGATACTTCCAGTAGTTACGGTTCTTCTCATGGTCATCTTGCTCATTGATGG
>ERZ842401.1038-NODE-1038-length-40646-cov-47.811461_pt1 | contig 40646 bp, 39 predicted proteins | sample MGYA00521270_ERZ842401 | MGnify/ENA primary metagenome ERZ842401 (study PRJEB31892, sample SAMEA3878208) | bioreactor metagenome | biome: Moose rumen | place: Sweden | collected 2011-10 | study: EMG produced TPA metagenomics assembly of the PRJEB12797 data set... | reverse complement strand
AAGCCCGCCTGCGCCGATGGTACTGCAATGCAATGCGGGAGAGTAGGAGGCCGCCGTCTTTAGATGAGAGAGTCCTGAAGAGTAGAATCTTTAGGACTCTCTTTCTTTTTCTGCTATCTGTGTCATTTTTGATTGCTTTATTTATACGGTTTAACCCATAATAGTTATTTTGCAAGTTACCACATGAATGGCGAACTATTCCATGACGGTACGGCTGGCTACTGCTGGTTTTCAATGCTTTATGAAGAGCTCCCAGACCTCGCGTCCTACCATGGCTTTCGATTATAGGTATGGTGAGGATAGCGCGAGGACACTCTATAAGGCCTCGTCTTCTGGTCGTGGAATGTTTCGCTTGAAAGACGATGCACCAGACTTGTGGCGTTTGCTTCTTAACCAGGCAGCCTTGCGTGCCTCATAGTCTTGCTGGTGTTTCTCCAAATATCCGTCAGCCATGCAAACAGTGTTTAAAGATGGTTTTAACGGTCTTTGAATTTAGCAAAGACCACGTTGATCTCTATGGCATTGTTGGGATTGTCTGGACCACCAACGAGCTTTGTGCTTGTGAGCGACATGTCATGCTCGATGTTGGTTATAGCCGACGACGATGAAGTGGTATATGTGATGGGTACCAGCACAACTTTATCCCAGTTGGGATGATGTTCTTCCCAGAGCGGATCGCTCTTCTTCCCGCTTTCCTTCATGTTCCAAAGCTCGGTGATGAGGTTTGAGATGTTTGTGAAAGTATAGGTGTTGTAGGTTGAAGAGAAAGTCGTGAAATATGACGTCTTGCTGTCAGGCACCTTGCTCTTTTCAAAGAAAGAGGCGAGACTGTCTTGTTGCACCATGAGTATGGAGCTGGGGATGCCTAACATGCGATAGTCGGTTGTGTCGTTGTTGAGTCGCTGGAAGGTGATCTTGGCCGAAAGAAGCGAGTCGTTCTTATGGCTTATGCCGTCGGCATCGACGTAGTTCTTTATTTTCTCAACAGGCAGTTTCACCTGTGTGAAGAGTCCAGCAGGAGTCTTCAGATAGGTATGCTTCGTTTCGTTGGATAGACTATCGATAGCCGTCTTGTCGTTGGTAATGCGTGTGGTCTGTAGCACTTCCTTTGTGCTTGCTACTACGAGTGAGCTTCTCACGCTCGAATCGCGCTGGATGGTGTAGAAGGCCCTGAGCAGTACATCGGACACCTGGGCATGAAATCCATAGCCGTCGACAACTTCGAAGAAGAAGCCCGGACAGACGTTGTGTGCGAACGAATAAGAGTTGCGGTAGTATTCAGGATGTTCAAAGTATGTGCGTAAGAGATAGGTGCCATAGTTGTTGTATAGCGTCCCGTCTTTACCGGTATATGGTTCGTTGAGCGTGATGTTGATGTTCTCAATATATGACGACAGCTCTCTGAGGCTGTCTTTCTGAGTCAGGTTCTTATATGTGAACACCTTACCTTTGTCAATGCCCCCATCGCGCAGCAGATTGAGCGTATAGGGGTTGAAGTTTGAATAGTAGAACTGTCCTTCCTCAACGGGCTTGTCGAGTTCATGTACCCTAATCTTCATTGCCGTGAGGCTGTCTTGTGTCTTGAAGGGCGATTGCAGGTAGAGTGTCAGTGTGCACGAGTCGGCGGCCACCTTTCCGTCGTATCGTGCTTTGATGCTGTCCTGCGGTGTTATGTAGGTTGTCTCAAGCAGGTGGAACTGAGTGGTGAATTCGCTGGTGACGTCGGCTCCCGTCTCCGGGTCTCTCACTTTTCCCAAATAGCATTTGCTACTCAGTGTGAGCACAGAGTCGGCTTTGACGGTGCGTGTGGTGTCGACGGTGAATGTGGCAGCCACCATATCAAGTTTGTCCGACTGGTCGGTCAGCGAGTTGCCAACGGTCAGTGTGTCTTCGTCACAAGAAATGGCCATAGCCGCAAAAGCGACTCCGGCCATATACTTTAGTTTAATCATTGAAGTGAAATCCTTTGTTTGAATATATGCTTAATGATAAATGATTTTCTTTGTCGTGTGTCATTCTGGATCGGGACAAATCTGGTCGTAGAAAGCTTCGTATGCATCGCCGAAATCCTCTTTATACTTCAGCAGCGGGATGTTCTGGTCTTTAGCATATTTCATCAGCGTTTCGTTTACTTCTTTGTCTGCCTGTATGACACCGTCAGAGTAGTCTATTGCGAGCTTGCCCAGTTCTTCAAAGTTGAAGTTGTCGTCGTATCTGGTGAGCAGGTCGGCCTTAGCATCTCTGAACTCCAGACATTTCTTGAAGTTCTTGCCCAGATCGTTCTTCAGGCTTTTCGTAAAGAGCGATGTCACCACTTTTGTCTCAGCAAATGACGGCTCGTCGTTGTATGCCTTCTTGATGTATAGAGGCACAACGGCGCTCATCCAGCCTTGGCAGTGAATGATGTCGGGCACCCATCTCAGCTTCTTCACAGTCTCGAGTACTCCGCGTGCAAAGAAGATGGCTCTCTCACCGTTGTCGGCATATTCGTCGCCTTTCTCGTCGGTTCCCATCTGCCGTTTGCTGAAATAGTCATCGTTGTCGATGAAATAGACCTGAATGCGCGTTGACTGTATGCTTGCCACTTTGATGATGAGGGGGTGGTCGGTGTCATTGATGATGAGATTCATGCCCGAAAGTCTGATGACCTCATGCAGCTGTCCTCTTCTTTCGTTGATATTGCCCCACTTGGGCATAAACGTGCGTATCTCGTGGTTTCTTTCCTGCATTGCCTGCGGAACAGAACGACCCATGATTGCCAAATCGCTGTCGGGCACATAGGGAGCTATCTCTTGATTAATGAACAGAATCTTCTTCTTTGCCATCATTTTGTACTTTAATTGCTTTGCAAAGGTACAAAAAAATCTGCTTAAACACTCACAAAAGGTGCGTTTTTAGGAAAAAGTGACATTTTATAGGCTTATTTTTAGTCTTTTTTTTCCTTATTTCCTAAAAAAGTTGTTATTTTGCACCCCGTTAGCAACATTATAGAGAAAGAAATGAAAGTATTTCGTAAGATTGTTGACCTTCAGAACGAATTATTTGAGGTTCGTAAGCAAGGGAAAGAGATTGGACTTGTGCCCACTATGGGTGCACTGCATGAAGGACACGCTTCGCTGGTACGCCGCAGTGTCAGCGATAACGGTGTTACGGTGGTATCTGTTTTTGTCAATCCCACACAGTTCAACGACAAGAACGACTTGAAGAACTATCCTCGCGACTTGGCCGCTGACTGCCAGTTGCTCGAGGAGTGCAATGCCGACTATGTGTTTGCACCAGAGGTCGACGAGATGTATCCCGTTCCCGACACGCGCAGCTTCGAGTATCCCCCGGTGTCAACGGTGATGGAGGGTGCACATCGCCCGGGCCATTTCAATGGTGTCTGTCAGGTGGTGAGCCGCCTGTTCTACATTGTCCGTCCGGATCGTGCTTACTTCGGTGAAAAGGACTGGCAGCAGATAGCAGTAGTGAAGGCGATGGTTCGCCATTTGCAGCTTCCTGTAAGCATAGTCGAGTGTCCCATTGTGCGTGATGCCGACGGATTGGCGCGTAGCAGCCGTAATGCCCTTTTGGCCCCGTCAGAACGCGCCATAGCTCCCAACATCTACAAGGCGCTGAAAGAAAGTGTCGACTATGCCAAAAGCCATACGCTGCAGGCAACGCACGACTTTGTTGTCGACTCGATTAACAGCATCGAGGGGCTTGATGTAGAGTATTTTGCCATTGTCGACGGCAATACCCTGCAGGATGTCGACTCGTGGGATGCATCGCCCTATGTTGTCGGTTGCATAACTGTCTATTGCGGCAAAACGCCTATTCGTCTGATAGACCATATTAAATATAAGGAGCAATGATGATAGAAGTGTTGAAGTCAAAGCTTCATTGTGTGCAGGTTACGGAGGCTAACCTGAACTATATGGGCAGCATCACCATTGACGAAGCGCTGATGGAGGCTGCCAACATGATAGAGGGTGAGAAGGTTCAGATTGTTGACAACAACAACGGCGAACGTTTCGAGACCTACATCATCAAGGGCGAGCGCGGCTCTGGCTGCATCTGCCTGAACGGTGCTGCTGCCCGCAAGGTGCAGGTGGGAGATACGGTCATCATCATCTCCTATGCCCTGATGGACTTTGAAGAAGCCAAGCACTTCAAGCCCGTTGTCGTCTTTCCCCAAGACAACAGGGTTTGATGCGTCTTGTTTGCATCAGATAAGTACGGATAGCATATAAAAAGTGCGGATTGTCCATATTGGGCAACCCGCACTTATTGATAGGTGCTTGCCGTGAAACGGCTCGAGCATGTCGTTCTATTGCAGATGTTCCTTTACGTATTGTTCGAGCGCAGGGCCTCTGAGTCCTTTGGTGAGGATGTTGCCCTGCTGGTCGGCAATGACAATGTGGGGAATGCTCTTCACGTCGAACATCTTGGCAGGCGCCGAATCCCAGCCGCCCAGGTCGCTTATCTGTGGCCACGTTATACCCAGCTGCTTGATGGCAGCCTTCCAGTCGTCGCGACTGTTGTCGAGCGAAATGCCTATGATGCCCAATCCCTTGTCCTTATACTCCTCGTAGAGGGCTTTCATCGTTGGCATCTCCTGCCGGCAGGGGCCGCACCATGAAGCCCAGAAGTCGATGAGCGTCAGTTTGTGCTGCCTAACTTCGTCCATCACGTTCAGCGTGGTGCCGTCGGGCTGCTCCAGCGTGATGGCGCTCAGGTCGGGTGCCGGGCGGTCGAGGCTGGCCATGATGTCCTTGACGGCCTGTCGCTGCTGATACTTCTCTGGCATCTTGGCCACCATCTCTTTCCATTGCTCGGGTGTCAGTGCTTCTTCGTCTTCGAAGTTGGTCAGGATGAAGTAACCCAGCTCGTTGTCCAGGTTGTCTGCTGCCGTCTTGACTATCAGCTTCATCAGCTCGCTGTTCATGCTCTGCACCTTCTCCATGATGGCCTGCTGCTCCTGCTGCGACTTGTTTGTGTCGTATATCTGAGCAGTCATCTGCTGCATGCGCTGTCCGTAGGCCACGATGGTGTCGTTCAGCTGCTGCCAGTTGTCGTTGGCCTTTGTTCCGGCAACGCGGTTTTGCTCAGGGTCGTCGGCCAGCGTGATGCTGATGGTGCCCGGCTCCAGGAAGAACTGCACGTTGCGGTCGGGCCTGTTCAGGGCATATATCATGTAGAAGCCCGTAGAGTCGGCCTGTCCTTCCAGCTGGAACTTGCCGCTGTTCACGATGATGGTGTCTACGGGTGTGCCGTCGGTCATATCGTTGCTCAGCAGCAGCGTGTCGCCGTCGTTGAAGCCCTCAGCATTGCCCTCTATGCGGTAGGTGTTTTGCTGGCATGCAGTCAGCAGTGCCGCTGTGGCCATGATGGTGGCCAAGTGTCTCAGTTTGTTCATGTGTTCAGATGGTGTGTGAATGATGTTTATACGATGTACTGGTCGCTGATGCTCTCGTTGTTGATGACGCGCCTGATGGTTTCGGCAAACATGTCGGCCACCGATATCTGCTTCACCTTTGCACAGCGCTGCGTATAGGGTATAGAGTCGGTGAAGACAATCTCCTGCAGAGCCGACTCCTGCACGCGGTCGCTGGCGGGGCCGCTCATCACACAGTGCGAGGCGCACGCCCTTACGCTTGTGGCCCCCGACTCAATCATCAGGTCGGCAGCTTTGGTGATGGTTCCTGCCGTATCGACCATATCGTCGATGATGACGACATTCTTTCCCACTACGTCGCCGATAATCTGCATCGAAGCCACCACGTTGGCGCGTGCTCTTGTCTTGTTGCACAGCACGAGCGGGCATCCCAGATACTTGGCATAGGTGTTGGCGCGCTTCGAGCCGCCCACGTCGGGCGATGCTATGACGAGATTCTCCAGCTTCAGGCTCTGCAGGTAGGGCAGCAGCACGCCCGATGCGTAGAGATGGTCGACCGGCACATCGAAGAAGCCCTGTATCTGGTCGGCGTGCAAGTCCATCGTGATGACCCTGTTCACTCCGGCCACCGACAGCAGGTCGGCAATGAGCTTTGCCCCGATGCTGACGCGCGGCTTGTCCTTGCGGTCTTGTCGTGCCCATCCGAAGTAGGGTATGACGGCGTTGATGGTGCGTGCCGACGCGCGCTTGGCGGCGTCAATCATCAGCAGCAGCTCCATGAGGTTGTCAGAGTTGGGGAATGTGCTCTGCACGAGGAAGATGTCCCTGCCTCGTATAGACTCCTCATAGCTCACGGCAAACTCGCCGTCGGAGAACTTTGTGATTTGCAGTTTGCCCAGCGGGCAACCCAGACTTTGACAGATTTTCTCTGCCAGGTATCTCGTGGCCGTACCAGAGAATACCATGTAGGAGTTTTGTGTAGTCATGTCTTTGCTCATATATAAATATGTTTCGCGTATACCTTTTTTCTTATCCGGCAGCCTTGCGCAGCTTGTGGAAGTGTGCGAGCAGCGCCTTGAAGTCTATCTCCTGGTGGATGTTGAACCGGTTCCACAGGTCGCCGCAAATCACCACTCCGCCGAAGCCCAGGTCTCTGGCCACATGCAGGTTGTCCAGGTTCATGCCACCCATAGCATAGACCTTGCGGTCGACGAGTCCCTGTCGGGCTGCCTGTTCCAGTTCGGCATAGGTCAGCGTCTGCTTGTCGTTGGGGTTTGTCTGGCTGTCGAAGAGTGTCTTCAGGAACACATAGTCATACTTCTTCTTTGCCTCCTTCAGCTCGCCGATGTTATGGCAGGTGCAGCTGATGCCCCCTCTGTAGCCTGGTGGCGGTGTGTCGGTGGTGCGGTTCAGGTGAATGCCGCCGAGCTTGTATTCTTCCTTCAGGTAGAAGTGGTCGTGTACGACGATGTGCTTGCGGTGGCTCTCGTTGATGAGCGACAGCAAGCGCTCCGACAGTATCGGCTCAGCATCAGGCTTATACAGGTGCAGATGGTCCATCCCCTCCTCGAAAAGGGTGGTCAGTATCTTGTCTTCTTCCACGAAGAAGGTTGTCTGTGTCATTATGATGAGCTTCATCTCTCTCTGGGTTCTGTTAGTGAATGGTTAGTTGAAGAAGTTCCACGACACGCCGAAGTGCAGTATCGAGTTGTTCTGCGGATAGTGTGGCGTCAGGAAGTTGTTGCGCGATGCCGAACCGCCCGTCACGTTGGCCATCATCAGGAAGAAGCGTGCGTGCTTCAGGTGCAGGTTGGCATAGACGTCGACGAAGGGCTGGTTGCCCAGCTCCACGCGGCTGGCCTCGTTGGTTTGCAGTGCAAACTGGTTCAGCTGCGGGCAGAAGTCAGGGGCATAGTACTTGGTGAAGTAGGTGGCGGCAGCACCCAGCTCTACGGTCAGCACACCGGCATATTTGAACTTCAGGTATAGGTTTGAGAACACATTGAGTGCCGGCAGCGGCAGTATGTCCTGACTCGACGACGACTGGTAGGTCAGCGTGTTGTCCCAGTGCAGCGGCCCCAGTGTGAGTGGCTGTTCTATCTGTGCAGTGAGCACGTTCAGGTTGCTGCTGTGCTGCATGACCTGTGCGCTCAGGTTGGTGCGTGTCTGTGTGCTGAAGTCGTAGCTCATGCCCAGGTGGGTATAGTTCTGTATTTCCTCGATGCCCACGCGCAACAGCGTGCTGGTCTTCTCGTACTTGAAGATGCCCTCCACACGTGTCCTTGTGGTCATGTCGAGCGCATTGTCCCACCAGAAGTGCTTCGAGTGGTAGTGGCGGAACAGGAAGTCGGGGTTCAGCCGGTAGAAGTGGGCCTTGGCGGCCAGCGTGATGGTGTCGCCGAAGAGCGGGAAGTTCAGGTCGGTGGCAAAGTCGAGCTTCAGCTGTCCGGCGTCTTCGCCTGTCAGCCACAGCTCGCCCAGCAGGTTGTAGTGTAGCGTGTTGCCCTGCGTCTTCGAGATGAGTCCTCCCACCGAGACGTTATGTTCTGTCCACCGCTCGTCGATGGCCTGTCCGTCGGCAGCCAGCGAGGGCATTTCGTAGCGGCGCAGCTGGTGGGTGGCAAAGGCCTTTATGCCTGCGCGTGCCCACTTGTTGAAGCCCTCAAGCATGCCCAGCGCCACCGTGTTCTTCAGCTGCATGTGGCGCGTCATGTCGTAGATTGAGTCGCCCGGATAGCTGCCGTCGGGTATGGTGGCAAAGTAGTTGCTGGCATAGTATCCTGTGGGGCTTTGATAGGCCTGGTAGATGTGCTCGAAGTGGTCGAACTCCATTGTGTGTATGATGCTGGTCACAGGCACAAACTCCTTCTTCATGTTGGCAGCCAGCGAGTCTTCTCTTGCCTGTACGGCCAGCAAGCTGTCCTGCATTGCGGCAGATGTTACGCTGATGCGCGTGGTGTCGGTGGCCAGCGAGTCGGCCGGCTGTGGTCTTGCCGAGGGCATGTCGCCAGCTATCGCGGCATCGTCAGGACGTCCCATGGGGCGGTGCTGCGCGGCTCTGTCGGTTGCTGCGTCAGCTTTGCTCTGCCGCTCCTGCTGCTCCTTCTGTGCCTGCTGGGCAAACTGCCGTGCTTTCTTCTCCTCCTCGGTCAGGGGTACATCGCGATAGAAACCGATGTTGTAGCGATGGGTGAGAAACAGGTGGTAGTTGTGGTCGCGATTCCAGTTGTCGGCCAGCACCACCGGAATCTCGTTCTCAGCATACGACTCGCTGAACAGCTCGGGGTGGGTGATGTAGTCGTCGTTGATGATGCCGCCGTTCTCCATAGCCTTCTGGTGGCGTGTGGTGAAGATGGCGTGCAGCTGGTAGCGGTCGCCGAGGTGCGAGCCATAGAGCGTGCCGCTGAAGTGGGAGGTTGATTGGCTCTGGAAGTAGCCGCGGGCGTAGGAGTAGTCGACGTCGAAGCCAAAGCCTGTCTGCTTGCCGGCGTTGACGGCAAACTTCACGTTCAGGTGGTCTTCGCCGTAGTTCTTGTCGCCGCAGTTGTCGTACCACAGGTTGGTAATGGGCGACAGCGTGTTGGTGAAGTGCCACTCGTCGGGCTCTTTGAGCACGTAGCTGTAGTTGTCTATAAGGGGGAAGTGCTGTTCGGCTGGCCTGTCGATGAAGATGCGGCTCAGGCGAGCCGTGTAGTTGTTGCCCGTGGTGTTGTATTGTCCGGCCATACCCGTGTTAAGCGTGGCATGAGTGAACAGATGGGGCAGCGTGTCGACCTGTGCAGGCCTGATGTCGCCGAACTTGCGGTCGACAGTCCAAACATAGATGCCCTTGGGCACCACTTTCGATTTGCTGGTAGAGTCTTTGCTGTGAGGATTGAACCTGCCGTTGCGCCCGTTGTCGTCGGTCATTCCGCTCACGTCGTTTCCTGCCTCGTCGAATACCTGTGCCGAAGCGCAGATGGTGTGGGCAAGGATGACGAACAGGAGGGTGACTATTTTCTGCATTTCTTTGTAGAGGAGAGAGGGGGTTGATGGGGGTTGATTCAGAGCTTCAGCATTCTGAGTGTCACTTCCACAAACTTCAGCACGACGGCAGCAATGAGCAGGTAGGTGGCCACATCGTGGCTTCGGGTGAACCACAGCGCCATTCCGGCAACGGCAGCGAGCATGAACAGCACGTTGAGCCAGAAGCGCAGTCCTCGCAGCCTGCCTTGGTCGCCGATGGGTGCCAGCCCCGAGTGGCGATGCCGTCGCTCGATGGCTGTTTCTTCCGTCATGCTGTCCTTATCGTTGGCTGTCATAAAGTAATGGTGCTGTTGTTGGGGTGGGGCATTGTTATTTGTTCAGCAGGTCGTTGAAGCGGTTGAAGATGTAGTCCTTGCGGTCGATGGTCTTGCGGCGGAACTTGCCGCTGACGCGTGCCAGCTTGTTCATCTTCTTGGTGAGTCCGTATCGGTCGGTAATCCATTCTTCGGCCTGATAGGTGGTGGGGTTGCGCTCCTCGTCGTAGAGGTAGTATATGCGTGTCATCTTCAGCTTGGCCTCGCCGTCGTTGATGTCGGCAATAATGGTGTAGAACAGGCGCGTGCGGTCGAGTACCAATGCCGTGCTCTTGAACACCAGCCACTCCTGGAACGATGCCACCGCCTGCGAGTAGCCCGTGCTGTCGGTCAGCACTATGCGGCTCTGCTCCAGCTGTCCCGGCTCTTTGGTCATGCGCTTCAGCTCGCTGACTACCGTCTCGTAGATTTGCTTGCGTGTCTTTCCTGGTGCCTTGATGGTGGCTTCGAACATCACTCGGCCATCTACTTCTGGCACAGCGCCTTGCAGGTATTTCTGTTCGGGGTTGGTGCCTGGGGCGGCCTGTTCCCAGGTGTTGTCTTGGGCTGTTGCCAGCAGGGGGAGTAGTGCCAGCAGTGCTATTACAATTCTTTTCGTCATGTTGCTTGTCTGTTATACGTGGTTTTATTGTTTATCCTAACTAAGGTGCAAAGGTACGAAAAAAAAATCTGCTGCGCAATAGTAGGAGTGATAAAAATCGTAAAAAATGAACATTGAACATTGAGCGTTGGTCGTTCGACATTGAACGTTGCACTTCAGCAATCGCAAGTATGACGCTTAGCCGCGTAAACAATTATATTTAGGCAACGTAAACCATATACTTAGGCTATCTAAACCATATATTTAGGCAATGTAAACCATATAATTAGGTCTTGCATGTTGAGGAGTTAGAGGCAGTAATAGTTACGATGTCAGTTCAATCTCCTTCTGCAAGCGGATGATTTCATCGCGATACTGTGCTGCCTGCATGAAGTCGAGCTGCTTGGCGGCCTCCTTCATTCGGCGCGTGGTCTCGGCGATGAGCTTCTCTATCTGCGGGCGTGTCAAGCGCTCTACGATGGGGTCTGCGGCAACGTCGGCAGCCATTGTGGGGAACGAACGCTTCAGTTCCTTTACGTCGGGCGCATCGTCCTTCTTTAACGAACAGACCTTTAGCGACTTCTTTATTTGCGTTGGAGTAATGCCGTGCTCCTCGTTATAGTGCAGCTGCTTGGTGCGACGGCGGTTGGTCTCGTCGATGGTGAGCTGCATGGAGCGGGTGATGGTGTCGGCATACATGATGACACGTCCGTTCAGGTTGCGGGCAGCACGGCCAGCCGTCTGGGTGAGCGAGCGGTGTGAGCGTAGGAATCCCTCCTTGTCGGCATCGAGAATGGCCACCAGCGACACCTCGGGCAGGTCGAGACCCTCGCGCAGCAGGTTGACGCCCACCAGCACATCGTACTTGCCGACACGCAGGTCGTCGAGAATCTGCACGCGGTCGAGCGTGGCCACGTCGCTGTGTATATAGGCCGTTGCGATGTTGTGGTTCAGCAGATATTCGCTCAGCTCCTCGGCCATTCGCTTGGTCAGAGTGGTGACGAGCACGCGCTCCTTGCGCTCTATGCGCTGCCTTATCTCTTCGAGCAGGTCGTCTATCTGGTTCTCTGTGGGTCTCACCTCTATCTCGGGGTCGAGCAGGCCCGTGGGGCGTATGACCTGTTCCACCACTATTCCCTCGGCTTCGGCCAGCTCGAAGTCGGCAGGCGTAGCCGAGACGTAGATGGTCTGATGGACCATGCTCTGAAACTCGTCGAACGTGAGCGGGCGGTTGTCGAAGGCTGCAGGCAGGCGGAAACCATACTCCACGAGGTTGGTCTTGCGTGCGCGGTCGCCGCCGTACATGCCCCCTATCTGTGGTATGGTGACGTGGCTCTCGTCGACAATCAGCAGGAAGTCGTCGGGGAAGAAGTCGAGCAGGCAGTAGGGACGCTCGCCAGCTTGCCGGCCGTCGAAGTAGCGCGAGTAGTTTTCGATGCCCGAGCAGTGTCCCAGCTCCTTGATCATCTCCATGTCATACTCCACTCGCTCTTTGATGCGCTGCGCCTTGATGGCATCGCCCATCTCCTCGAACAGGGCCACCTGTTTGGTCAGGTCGTCCTGAATCTGGCGAATGGCCAGGTTTGTCTGCTCCTGCGTGGTCATAAAGAGGTTGGCGGGATAGAGCTTGTATTCGGCAAAGCGGCCCTTGCGCAACAGTGTCACGGGGTCGAGCTCTTCGATGGCGTCGATGACATCGTCCCAGAACTCTATGCGCAGCACCACGTCGTTGTATGCCATATAGACGTCGATAGTGTCGCCCTTCACCCTGAAGTTGCCGCGCTCCAGTGTGAGGTCGTTGCGCGTGTAGAGTGCGGCTACGAGTTTTCTTAACAAAACGTTACGGTCGATGCTCTGCCCCTGTCGCAGCTCGATGATATTTTGCTCGAGTGCCACTGGCGATCCCATGCCATAGATGCACGAAACCGACGATACAACGATAACGTCTTTTCTGCCTGAAAGCAAAGATGATACGGCACGCAGACGCATGCGGTCAATCTCTTCGTTTATGGACAGGTCTTTCTCGATGTAAGTATCGGAGTGTGGCAGGTAGGCCTCTGGCTGATAGTAGTCATAATAGCTTACATAATATTCTACGGCATTCTCGGGGAAAAAGCCCTGCATCTCTTCGTAGAGCTGTGCTGCCAGCGTCTTGTTGTGGCTCAGAATGAGGGTGGGGCGCCCTGTGTTCTGAATGACGTTGGCCATAGTGAAGGTCTTGCCGGAGCCAGTGACGCCCAGCAACACTTGGGCCATGTCGCCGCGGTTCACTCCGTCGGTGAGCTGGCGTATGGCTTCGGGTTGGTCGCCCGTAGGCTGATAGGGTGATGTGAGTTTGTATTTCAAGGCAGAATTTTTGTTTTATATGGGTCTTCCTGTTCCAGATACGTTGCTTTTGGCGTGCAAAATTACGAATTATCTGTGAAATCTGTATAATCTGCGGTTAAAATTTATGTAAACGTTTTGTGTTTCGCTCAAAAATGAGTAATTTTGCAGCCTAATTTGCGTGAATAAGGTAATGAAAAGAACAATATTGATAGCTGCAGGTGCTGTGCTTCTTCTTTCAGGATGTGCCGGCGAGTTCAATCGCGTGTATAAGACCGACGATTTAGACTTCCGCTACGAGTATGCCAAGCAGATGTTTGCCGAGGGCAACTACCAGAAGTGCGTCACACTGCTGCAGGACATGATAACCGTGAAGAAAGGGTCGGCCGATGCACAGGAGGCCCTCTACATGCTGGCAATGTCAGAATATATGACGCGCGACTACGAGTCGGCTGCCACCACTTTCAAGAAATACGGTTCGAGCTATCCCAAGGGCTATTATGCCGAACAGGCCGCCTATTATGTAGGCCAGTCGCTCTACGAGAGTGCACCGGAGCCGCGACTCGACCAGACGCCAACCATAGGCGCCATCAACGCCTATCAGCAGTTCCTCGACTTCTTTCCCGACTCGCCGTTGCGCCCTGAGGCCCAGCGCCGCCTGTATGTGCTGCAAGACAAGCTCGTGCAGAAGGAGCTTCTCTCTGCACAGCTCTACTACAATCTGGGCGGATATTTCGGCAACGTGAACTCGGGCACAGAGAGCAACTATATCTCGAGCATCATCACGGCTCAGAACGCACTGAAGACCTATCCCTACTCAAACTGGCGCGAGGAATTTGCACTGCTCATTATGAAGAGCAAGTTCCAGCTGGCCGAGAACTCCACCGAGGACAAACGGCTGGAACGCTATCGCGACGCTGAGGACGAGTGCTACGGCTTTGTCAACGAGTATCCCGACTCGAAGCAGCGCCCGCTGGCCGAGAAGTTCATTGCAAAGTGCAAGAAGGTTATTGGAGACTAACAAACATAAACAAACATAACATATATGGATTACAAAAAGTCAAAAGCACCTGTAAACACCGTCACACGCAACATCATGGACCTGTGCGACGAGACAGGCAACATCTACGAGAGCGTGGCCATCATCGCCAAGCGTGCCAACCAGATTTCTGTTCAGATAAAGGATGACCTGTCGAAGAAGCTGGCAGAGTTTGCCTCGTACAACGATTCGCTTGAAGAGGTCTTCGAGAACAGGGAGCAGATAGAGATTTCGCGTTACTACGAGAAGCTGCCCAAACCCTCGCTGCTGGCTACGCAGGAGTTTGTCGAAGACAAGGTCTACTGGCGCGACCCCGTTCGCGAGCAGCAGACTGCTGAATCCTGATTTCTATATCTGTTAGTTATGATTCAGCGCAAACAAACTATCTATCTGCTGTTGGCCTTCGTGGCTATTGTGGTGTGCATGTGTAGCAGGGTGGGGAGTCTGGTGTCCACCGTGAGTCAGGCCTCGCTCTACAACCTGTGGCTGTCTGACGGCCAGGGGGCGCACAACATGTCCGTCTGGCCGCTCTTTGCTACTCTGTTGCTGGCTGCACTGCTTGCCCTCGTCACTATCTTCCTCTACACAAAGCGCAAACTGCAATCCAAGCTTTGTCTCGTGCTGATGGTGCTGCTTCTGCTCTGGTATGTGCTGCTGGCCGTGTTGCCGCAGTCGCTGGGCGGCTCGCTGGTGCTGGGATGGGCCTCCGCTATGCCTGCTGTGGCACTGCTGTGTGCCATCTTTGCCCGCAAGGGCATCCTGGCCGACGAGAAGCTGGTGCGCTCGCTCGACCGCATCAGGTAAATGTAATGACTAATGGAAATAAAGACTGCAGAATTTAGCCTTTCGTCGCCCAATGTGTCGATGTGCCCAAAGGACACAAAGCCAGAGTATGCCTTCATAGGCCGCTCAAATGTGGGCAAGTCGAGCCTAATCAACATGCTCGCCCGCAACAAGAAGCTGGCAAAGACCTCTTCGACGCCAGGCAAGACACTCCTTATCAACCACTTCGTCATTAACCGAGAGTGGTATCTCGTCGACTTGCCCGGCTATGGCTTTGCAAAGCGCTCCAAGAGCGAGATAGCTAGGCTCGACCAGATGATTCGCGGCTACATCCTTGAGCGCGAGCAGCTGGTCAATGTGTTCGTACTCATTGATGTTCGCCTGGAGGCTCAGGCCATCGACCTCGAGTTTATGAACTGGCTGGGTCTTTCCGGCATTCCCTTTGCCATCGTCTTCACCAAGGCCGACAAGCTGAGCGCTTCGAAGGTTAGGGCAAACGTTTCACGCTACGAGCAGAAGATGCTGGAGGCGTGGGAGGAGATGCCCCCATACTTCGTGACCTCCTCAGAGAAAAGCACCGGGCGTGACGAGCTGTTGGGATATATAGAGCAGATAAACAAATCGCTGAAAGAAGAGTCGTAACTTAGCACGTGAGAGAGCCGCCAGACAAATGCCCAAGGAAATACCATACTTAGACGTTCAGAACCTGACGAAGTCGTTTGGTTCGCTGGTGCTTTTCGAGGATATCAGCTTCTCCATAGCCGAGGGGCAGAAGGTGGGGCTTATAGCAAAGAACGGAACGGGAAAGTCGACATTGCTGTCGTTGCTCACAGGCAAGGATGGTTATGACGCGGGCAGCATCATCTACAAGCGCGACTTGCGTGTGGCTATGCTCGAGCAGTCGCCTCGTTTCGACCCCGCAGAGAGTGTGCTCGATGCCTGCTTCAACCACGAGGGCGATCCGGAAAAGGTGCTCAAGGCCAAGCAGATACTCACTCAGCTGAAGATACACGACCTGCAGCAGCCCATGGGACAGCTGTCGGGTGGGCAGCAGAAGCGTGTGGCGCTGGCCAATGTGCTGATTCTCGAACCCGACTTCCTTATACTCGACGAGCCTACCAATCACCTCGACTTGGAGATGATTGAGTGGCTGGAGGGATTTCTGAATCGTGGCAACAAGACGTTGCTGATGGTCACACACGACCGCTATTTCCTCGACAGGGTCTGTTCGGTGATACTCGAGATTGACGATCAGACTATCTACACCTATCGCGGAAACTATGCCTATTATCTGGAGAAACGCCAGGAACGCATAGACAACCGCCGTGCAGAGATTGCGCGTGCCAACAACCTGTATCGTACGGAGTTGGAGTGGATGCGCCGACAGCCACAGGCTCGCGGACATAAGGCCAAGAGCCGCGAAGACGCTTTCTACGAACTGGAGCGGCTGGCTAAGAGGCGGATTGAGGAGCGGCAGGTGCGCCTGAAGGCTTCAAATGTGTATATCGGCTCCAAGATATTCGAGTGCCAGTATATATCGAAGGAGTTCGGAGACGGGAGTGCAGAGCTTGGCGGCGTTACATCTACCGCAGCCAAGCACTCTACTGTCATCCTGAAGGACTTCTACTACAACTTCTCACGCTTCGAGAAAATGGGCATTGTGGGCAACAACGGCACAGGCAAGTCTACCTTCATCAAGATGCTGTTAGGCCAGATAGAACCCGACAAGGGCCGTATCGTTGTGGGCGAGACGGTGCGTTTCGGCTATTTCTCGCAAGAAGGCTTGCAGTTTGACGATTCGCAGAAGGTCATTGACGTGGTGCGCGACATTGCCGAATACGTTGACCTCGGTTCCGGGCGCCATCTTTCGGCCAGTCAGTTTCTCCAGCACTTCCTCTTTACCCCTGAGCAGCAACACAATTACGTCTACAAGCTATCGGGTGGTGAGCGCCGCAAGCTCTATCTGTGTACTGTGCTCATGCGCAATCCCAACTTCCTGGTACTCGACGAGCCTACCAACGATCTGGACATCGTGACCTTGCAGATTCTGGAAGAATACTTGCAGGATTTTGCCGGATGTGTGATTGTGGTGAGCCACGACCGCTACTTCATGGACAAGGTGGTCGACCATTTGCTGGTGTTTCGTGGCAATGGCGACATCAAGGACTTCCCAGGCAACTATACGCAGTACAGGCAATGGGAGCGGATGCAGCAGAACGACGCCCAGGTTGTTTCCGTCAAAAAGTCGGCAGACTCTCCCGCCACTGCCAGCAACCGCCAGCATGCCAACAGTGCTTCGCCCATGCAGAATGGAGCTGTTGGCGAGGCAGCATCTGCCCAGCGTCGTAAGATGTCATACAAGGAGAAGCGCGAGTATGAACAACTGGAGCAGGACATCGCGCGTCTGGAGACTGAGAAGAAGCTGCTGGAAGAGGCACTCTGTTCAGGCAACCTGAGCGTTGACGAACTGACAGAGAAGAGCAAGCGACTGCCCCTGGTGGACAGTGAGCTTGACGAGAAGTCCATGCGCTGGCTCGAAATGTCAGAGACCTATAACCTTTAGCAACACGCCTATGCCCCTACAGTCATATCCCTCACGCCATCTGGAGCAAGCTGTGCAAGAGTTTGCCAAGCTGCCAGGCATTGGGCGCAAGACTGCCCTGCGGCTGGTGTTGCACTTGCTCAGGCAAGACACGGGCACGGTGGAGCGCTTTGCCCATGCTGTTGAGGACATGAAGCACGAGGTGAAGTTCTGCCGTTTGTGCCACAACATCAGCGATGCCGACCTCTGTCCTGTATGTGCCGACCAGCGACGCGACGCCTCGATGGTGTGCGTTGTTGAGAATGTGCAGGACGTGATGGCTATCGAAAACACTCAGCAATACAACGGTTTGTATCATGTGCTGGGTGGCGTGATTTCACCGATGGAAGGCATTGGGCCAGGCGACCTTGAGATTGACTCTCTGGTGGAGAGAGTGGCCGAAGGCAAGGTGAAGGAGGTGATTCTGGCACTGAGTCCTACTATGGAGGGTGACACCACCAACTTCTACATCTTCCGCAAGCTGGCTCCCTATCAGCAGCTGAGGGTCAGCGTCATTGCACGCGGCATCAGTGTGGGCGGCGAACTCGAATATACCGACGAGGTGACGCTGGGTCGTTCCATCATAAATCGAATACCCTTTGAACAATGAAAGAATTGTATAGTATATATTTTAATAAGGTACGCGCACGATTGATGGCATTGTTCGCCACCATAGTGGGCATAGATTTGCTGCTTGTAGCCCTGTATGAAACCGAGCTGCTGCCCTCTGGATGGGCGGTGGGCAGCATGCAGCCGACAGCTGATGCTGCTGTTATAGGTATGGCCGAGTTGCTGACCATTGCGCTTATACCCCTGTCGCTGCGCCTGTTTAAGTTTCAGAAGATAGACACAGCGCTGAAGCAGCAGCACGAAGCGGCATTGTGGCGCTGGGGATTGCTGCGCCTGCTCATGCTGGCGTTGCCCCTGCTGGGCAACACATTGCTCTATTATGCGTTTATGAATACCTCGTATGGCTATCTGGCCATTATCACACTGCTTTGCATGCCCTTTGTCTATCCCACCAGACGGAAGTGCGCCGACGAGGCATATATGGATAAGGAGGACGAGGCATGAAGCTAAGCGTCATCATCGTGAACTACAACGTGCGATACTACGTTGAACAATGTATCAACAGCGTTTTCAGGGCTGCCGAGGGCATAGACAGCGAGGTGTTTGTGGTTGATAACCATTCGCACGACGGGTCGGTGGAGTATCTGCGTGAGCGCTTTGGCGACGACATTACGCTCATCGACAGCAACCACAACCTGGGATTTGCACGTGCCAACAACATTGCCATACGTCAGTCGGCTGGCGAATATGTGTTGCTGCTCAATCCCGATACGTTCGTCAGCGAAGAGTCGTTGCGCACCGTCCTTACCTTTATGGATTCTCATCGTCAGGCAGGGGCCTGTGGGGTGATGATGCTCAATCCCGATGGCTCGAAGGCAAAGGAGTCGAGGAGAGGATTGCCCACTCCCTATGTCTCGTTCCTGAAGATGCTGGGCAAGAGCGACCGCTACTACATGAGCCATCTGCCTTGGGATGTTCCCGGGCAGATAGATGTCATCAGTGGCGCCTTCTGTATGTTGCGGCGTGAGTGTCTCGACAAAATAGGGCTGCTTGACGAGAGCTTCTTCATGTATGGCGAAGACATCGACCTGAGCTACAGAGTGAAGAAGGGCGGCTATGAGAACTGGTATGTGCCAGTGAGCATGCTACATTATAAGGGCGAGTCAACACAGAAGACATCGTTCCGCTATGTTCATGTGTTCTATCAGGCTATGCTCATCTTCTTTCGCAAGCATTATGGCCATCTGTCGTTCCTCGTCACCATGCCCATCAGCATGGCAATCTATATGCGTGCCTTTGTGGCGCTGGTGCAGATGGGGTTCAGTGAGGCCCGTCGCGCACTGGGCTTCTTCGACCGCAAGGCCATCCAGCCAACCTATATTTTTGTCGGCAGCGAGAAGATGCAGGCCGAGTGTCGCAAACTTGCCCGCCGTAAGGGACTCACGGCAATGTTCTATACTGACAGGGCCGACGTCAGCATAGAAGGGTCGGCTTGTCTTGTCTACGACACGTCTACCTGGTCGTTCTCGGCCATACTCGAAGATGCAGCCCTGAGTATGACTCCTAACATGACCATCGGAACCTATTCGTGCAAGAACCATGTGCTCATCACGCCAAAGGAGATAATAGTATGAATGGCAAAACTGCTAAAGCCTCAGTCAGGCTCAGGGCTATGGAGCCGGAAGACCTCGATTTGCTCTATCGGATAGAGAACGATCAGGCTCTTTGGGCTGTGGGCAGTACCAATGTGCCCTATTCGCGATATGCCCTGCACGACTATATGGCCAATGCCTCCGGCGACATCTATGCCGACCATCAGGTGCGACTGATGGTGGAAAATGCCCAAGGGCAGGTGGTAGGTATTGCCGACGTCGTGAATTTCGACGCCAAGAACCGCAGGGCAGAGTTGGGGCTGGTGGTTGAGAAACCCTATCGGCGACAGGGCTATGCACAGCAGGCAGTGGAACGGCTTGTTGACTATTCCCTTGGTGTGCTCCATCTGCATCAGCTGTATGTCTGCATCGCTGCAGACAACGATGCTTCGATAGCCCTGTTCCGTAAGTTTGGATTCAACACTCTTGCCACGCTGCCCGACTGGCTCTACGATGGGCGTTGCTACCACGATGCGTTCCTCATGCAGCTCATACTTGACAAAGACGAACCTGCCAAGATGGATGCACCCTAAAGATTTATGCTAAAAGTGACATGCTTTTCAATCTTTTTTAGTACCTTTGCACTCGAAATTCTGAATTTTAAATAACTGGTTTTTAGAAATGAATATTTCTTATAAGTGGCTCAAGGAGTATGTCGACTTCGACCTTACACCCCAACAGGTGTGCGATGCGCTCACCTCTACGGGACTTGAAGTTGATGCACTCGAAGAAGTACAATCTGTGAAAGGGGGCCTGAAAGGACTCTATGTTGGCAAGGTGCTCACATGCGAAGTACATCCCAATAGCGACCACTTGCATGTAACGACTGTTGATTTGGGTAAGGGAGAGCCTTCGCAGATTGTCTGCGGTGCTCCCAACGTGGCTGCAGGTCAGAAGGTCATAGTGGCCGACCTCGGCTGTGTGCTCTACGATGGTGACAAGGAGTTCCAAATCAAGAAGTCGAAACTGCGCGGCGTTGAGTCGTGTGGCATGATTTGTGCCGAAGACGAGATAGGCGTGGGCACCAGTCACGACGGTATCATCGTGTTGCCTGACGATGCTGTGGTGGGTACACCTGCCGCCGAGTATTACCATCTGGAGAGCGACTGGCTCATCGAGGTTGACATCACGGCCAATCGTGCTGATGCATTGTCGCACTGGGGCGTGGCTCGCGATCTTTATGCCTGGCTCAGGCAGAATGGCTACCAGACATCGCTCCATCGCCCTGCGGTCGACGATTTTGTCGTCGATAATCACGATCTCCCCATCGATGTGGTCATAGAGAACACTGAGGCTTGCCATCGCTACGCCTGTGTGAGCATCACCGACTGTGAGGTGAAGGAGAGTCCTGATTGGCTCAAGAACAAGCTCACTACCATTGGCCTGCGCCCCATCAACAATATCGTGGACATCACCAACTACGTGATGATGGCCTACGGTCAGCCTCTTCACTGCTTTGATGCAGATATGGTGACCGGGCATAAGATAGTGGTGAAGACAATGCCCGAGGGCACACCTTTCCAGACACTTGATGGTGTGGAGCACAAGCTGAGCGATCGCGACCTGGCCATTTGCAACGCCGAAGCCCCAATGTGTATTGCCGGCGTCTTTGGCGGAAAGGGTAGCGGTACGTATGAGACCACCCGCAATGTGGTGCTCGAGAGTGCCTATTTCCACCCAACATGGATTCGTAAGTCGGCTCGTCGTCATGGCTTGTCAACCGATGCGTCGTTCCGTTTCGAGCGTGGTGTCGACCCCAACGGCACTATCTATGCGCTGAAGCAGGCTGCCATACTCTGTAAGCAACTGGCTGGTGGCAAGGTGTCGATGGAGGTGTGCGATGAATATCCAGTGAAGATGGAGAATCCGCAAGTATCGCTACAGTATGACTATGTCAATCGGCTGATTGGCAAGGAGATACCTGTCGATACAATCAAGAATATTTGCGAGTCGCTCGAGATGAAAGTGCTCTCTGAAGGTGCTGACGGCATGCTGATTGAAGTGCCAGCCTATCGTGTAGACGTTACCCGTCCGTGCGATGTGGTGGAGGACATACTGCGCATCTACGGCTATAACAACGTTGAGATTTCTACACAGCTGAAGTCGTCGCTCGTCATCAAGGGCGAGGAAGACCGCAAGCACAAACTGCAGAACCTTATCTCTGAACAGCTGGTGGGTGCAGGTTTCAATGAGATACTGAACAACTCGCTGACGAAAGTGTCGTATTATGAAGAGAAAAAGGTACAGGAGAACCCTCAACCCTCAACTCTCAACTCTCAACCCTCAACTCTCAACCCTCAACTTGTCAAGGTAATGAACCCGTTGTCGGCCGATTTGGGCGTTATGCGTCAGACGTTGCTCTATGGCGGTTTAGAGAGTGTGGAGTACAACGTGAAGCGCAAGGTGCAGAACCTGCGGTTCTTTGAGTTCGGCAATGTCTACAGCTTCGATGCTGAGAAGCAGAATGAAGACAATCCCATGCAGGCATACAAGGAGGAGAACATGATGGCCCTGTGGGTTACTGGTAAGCGCGTTGAAGGTTCGTGGGCACATCCTAACGAAGAGTCTACCTACTACGAGCTGAGCGCTTATGTGCAGAATATCCTCAATCGCATTGGTTTGAAAGCCGGTATGGTGGTGACCAAGAAGTCGGAGAATCCTGTCTTCGCTGCTGGCATCGTGATGGAGAACCGTGGCGGTAAGAAGCTTGTTGAGATGGGCATTCTGTCGAAGTCGTTGCTGAAGCAGTTCGATCTGGCTCAGCCTGTTTACTTTGCAGAACTGAACTGGGCACAGCTGATGAAGGCCACTCGCAAGAACGAGGTGCTGTTCACCGAGATTTCCAAGCATCCGTCAGTGAGCCGCGACTTGGCCCTGTTGGTCGACAATGCTGTAGAGTTTGCGCAGATAGAGCAGATTGCCCGTCAGACAGAGAAGAAATTGCTGAAGCGTTTAGAGCTGTTTGACGTCTATGAGGGCGACAAACTGCCTGCCGGCAAGAAGAGCTATGCTGTAAACTTCATTCTGCAAGACACTGAGAAGACAATGAACGACAAGCAGATTGACGCCATCATGCAGAAGCTCATAGCTAACCTGAAGAAGCAGCTGAACGCTGAACTGAGATAAAAACCTTATAAGGCCTATAGGCCCTATAAGCCCTATAAGGCCTATAAGACTATAAGCCCTATAATAAAAGGCAACTATAAATAAAACAATAATACAACAATCCAATGGGAAGAGCATTTGAATATCGTAAAGCTACCAAGCTGAAGAGATGGGGCCACATGGCCAAGACGTTTACCAAAATCGGCAAGCAGATTGCCATTGCCGTGAAGGCAGGTGGCCCAGAGCCAGACATGAACCCTGCGCTGCGCGCCTGCATTGCTAATGCCAAGCGCGAGAACATGCCGAAGGACAATATCGAGCGTGCCATTAAGAATGCACTGGGCAAGGATCATGCAGATTATAAAGAGGTGACCTATGAGGGATATGGCCCTCACGGTGTTGCCATTTTCGTAGAGACACTGACTGACAACACCACCCGTACCGTGGGCGATGTGCGCTCAGTGTTCAACAAGTTCAGTGGCAATCTTGGCACACAAGGCTCGTTGTCGTTCCTGTTCGACCACAAGGCTGTGTTCACCTTCAAGAAGAAGGATGGGCTTGATATGGACGAGATGATTCTCGACCTGATTGACTATGGTGTGGAAGACGAGTTCGACGAGGACGAGGAGACAGGCGAAATCACCATCTATGGCGATCCTTCCAGCTTCAGTGCCATCCAGAAGCACTTAGAGGCTGAGGGCTTTGAGGTGACAGGTGCCGAGTTTACCCGTATTCCCAACGACCTGAAGGACGTCACTCCTGAGCAGCGCGAAGCCATCGACAAGATGGTTGAGAAGCTTGAGGACTTTGACGATGTGCAGACCGTCTACACTAACATGAAGCCAGAGGAGGTTGCAGAGTAACCGTGTGATGAAGACAAAGCACGTACAATATCAGACAGAGGGCACTTGCTCAAAGCTCATCGACGTCACGGCCGATGAGAACAACATCATTCAGCAAGTCTTTTTCCTTGGAGGCTGTAACGGCAACCTGCAAGGAATCAGTCAGCTGGTGCGTGGCCAACACATCGACGATGTGATTCGCAAGCTCGACGGTGTGCGCTGTGGCACTAAGCGCACCAGCTGTCCCGACCAGCTCTGTCGTGCCCTTGAAAAGCTGAAGCAAGTACCTCCTGTCGATGCAGTTCAGCCACAGATGGCCTGATAGATTGGATAGATTGAACTTCAGTATTTAGCTAAAAATGACGTTGTCTTGATTCTCAGGACAACGTCATTTCTGTTTTTAAATGCTAAGTTCTACTATCTAAGACGCTCTACGATGTCTGGAAAAGAGCTTTTTCAGCATAGTGCAGAAGCGCTGTTAGGGTAGGGGAATCTGTTTAATAGTCTTCGCGCGTGAATAGTGTCTCGAGCAGGATGTGCTCTGGGTGTTGCTGTGACCGATAGACGTAGCGGAAGTTATAGCCCTCTGCCTTGTACGATTGCACTGAGGTGAGGTTGCGCAACGCCTCGCCCAACTGCTGGCGCATGCGCTCTTGGTCGATGGCACTGTCGTTATCCAGCTTGCCCATCATGTGATAATGATAGCCAAAGGTGTGGGTAGCTGCATCGAAGGTCATACTGTCCATGACAATCTGATCGCTCAGTTGTAGCGGGCAGTTCTTTTCTGTGTAAAGGCGCGCCTCTTGGGCTGCACGCTCTTCAAGCGACTGCTGACACCCGGTAAATAGCATTGCCGTAAATGTGAGTACTAATAGCTTTCTCATTGTGTTGATTCGCTTGCCTGCCGTTATTTTGCGTAGGCCACAGAGCGTGTCTCGCGAATGACCGTAATCTTCACCTGGCCAGGATAGGTCATCTCGTTCTGAATCTTCGTGGCAATGAGTCCGCTCAGCTGTTCTGTCTCGGCATCGTCCATCTTGTCGGCACCTACAATGACACGCAGCTCGCGACCGGCCTGAATGGCGTAGGTCTTGGTGACACCGGGATAGCTCATGGCGATGGCTTCAAGGTCATTCAGACGCTTAATGTATGCCTCTACAATCTCGCGGCGAGCACCAGGACGAGCACCGCTGATGGCATCGCACACCTGAACGATGGGAGCCAGCAGTGTCTGCATCTCCATCTCGTCGTGGTGGGCACCGATGGCATTGCAGATATCGGGCTTCTCCTTGTATTTCTCGGCAATCTTGGCGCCATAGAGTGCGTGGGGCATTTCGTTCTCTTCGTCGGGCACCTTGCCTATGTCGTGCAACAGACCTGCGCGCTTTGCCTTCTTGGGGTTCAGTCCAAGCTCCGAGGCCATCACTGCACAGAGGTTGGCAGTCTCGCGAGCGTGCTGTAGAAGGTTCTGGCCGTAGCTTGAACGATACTTCATCTTGCCGATGATGCGAATAAGCTCAGGGTGCAGACCGTGTATGCCCAAGTCTATGGCCGTACGCTTACCGGTCTCTATAATCTCGTTCTCGAGCTGTTTCTTCACCTTGGTCACCACCTCTTCAATGCGGGCAGGGTGTATGCGGCCGTCGCTCACCAGCTGATGGAGAGCCAGGCGGCACGTTTCGCGGCGCACAGGATCGAAGCCTGAAATGACGATGGCCTCAGGTGTGTCGTCAACCACAATCTCAACGCCACAGGCAGCTTCGAGTGCACGGATGTTGCGACCCTCGCGACCGATAATACGGCCTTTCACCTCGTCGTTGTCAATGTGGAACACTGATACAGAGTTCTCGACAGCCGTTTCTGTGGCTACGCGCTGGATGGTCTGAATGACAATCTTCTTGGCCTGAGCATTAGCATTCAGCTTTGCCTCGTCCATAATCTCGTTGATGTAGCTGGCAGCAGCCGTCTTTGCCTCGTCCTTCATCGACTCCACAAGACGGTTGCGAGCTTCCTCGGCACTAAGGCCAGACAGCTCTTCCAGCTTCTCGCGCTCTTTCTGCTGCATCTTGTCGAGTTCTTCCTGTCGCAGCGAAAGGGCTTTCTTCTCGTTGTCGATGCGCTGCTGCTGGTTGTCCAGCTCGTTCTTGCGGCGACCCAACTCTTCCTGTCGCTGGTTCAGCGAGATCTCACGCTGCTTCAGCTTGTTCTCGCTCTGCTGGATGTGCTGGTTGCGCTGCTGCACTTCCTTCTCCAGCTCGCTCTTCTTGTTCAGGAATTTCTCCTTCACCTCGAGCAGCTTTTTCTCCTTGATAACTTCCGCTTCTTTCGTTGCGGCTTCAATAGTCTCGTTGTATTTTCCCCTGATTACTTTGAGGAAAGCATAGTAGCCACACACTGCTCCCACTACGAGCGCAGCTACGGCTATAAGAATAACAAATACAATGTCCATAATAATATTTATATATAATGTCAATATTCTCTCTGTCTTTGTGTGGAAGCTACTTCAGAGCCTCTTCGATTTCAGAAGTCAGTTGCGAGAGAATATCGTCGTAGGGTGTAGTGTCGTTGCGCTGTCGCTCCTGCTGATAGCGTAATGCTATCTCTACGAGCGTCATCAGGGCAACGACATGGTCGCCTTTGCTGAGCTTGAAGCGCTGTGTATAGACTCCATAGCGCTCTGTTATAAGCTTGGCTGCATCACGGTAGGCTTGTTCTTCGTCGCGCCGGATGGTCACGTTGATGAACTCGTCGTAGACGTGCAGCCTTATATTTAGTTTCTCTTTACTGTCTTCGGCCATCGCTTCTTCTCCTTACTTCTCGTTACTCAAAAGAGCAATGCACTTGTTCATGTCGCGTATCAGCTTGGCCAGACGTTCGCGGGCGCCGTCAAGGTCGCCGTTGGTTATCTCCATCATCTTTGCCATCTTCAGCGACTGGTAGTCGTGTTCGTACTGGGCAATCTTGGCTTTCAGCAGTTTTATCTGCTGTTCGTTTTCCTCAACCATTGTATATAGTTCCTCGTTCTCCTTTTTCAGCTCCTGAAAACGGCGAATCAAGTCCCTCACACGGGTTTGGAATGTTGCTAAAACCTTGTCACTCTCAGTCATAGACCTACCATTTTGTCCTACAAAGGTAGCTATTTTTTGCCTAATGGGCTGCTATTGCATTGTTTATTTAATATTTATTAATGAGTCCACGCTGAAAAAGGCTTCAACGTGGACTCATTCTCGCTTTTTTTAGTAGGCAAAGAGCGGATACTCTTTCATCTTGTCGTTCACGCGCTGACGCACAGAAGCTATGACGGCCTCGTTGGTCGGGTCGTTCAGCACTTCCTCTATCCAGGCGGCTATCTGTACCATCAGGTCTTCCTTGGCTCCCCTGGTGGTGATGGCTGGCGTGCCAAGACGTATGCCCGAGGTCTGGAAAGCTGAGCGCGAGTCGAAGGGCACCATGTTCTTGTTCACCGTGATGTCGGCAGCAACCAGTGCGTTCTCAGCCACCTTGCCCGTCAGGTCGGGATACTTGGTGCGCAGGTCTACGAGCATGGAGTGGTTGTCTGTGCCGCCGCTCACAATCTTGAAACCGCGCTTCACCAGCTCGTCGGCCAGCACGGCAGCGTTCTTCTTCACCTGGAGTGCCCACTCCTTGAACTCGGGCTGCAGGGCCTCGCCAAAGGCTACAGCCTTGGCTGCAATGACGTGCTCCAGCGGACCGCCCTGCTGACCAGGGAATACGGCGCTGTTGAGCAGTGCCGACATCTTCTTCACCTCACCCTTCGGCGTGGTCAGGCCCCAGGGATTGTCGAAGTCCTTGCCCATGAGGATGATGCCTCCACGTGGACCACGCAGGGTCTTGTGGGTAGTAGAGGTTACGATGTGTGCCCACTTCACGGGGTTGTCCAGCAGTCCGGCGGCGATGAGTCCGGCGGGGTGGGCCATGTCAATCATAAGCAGAGCACCCACCTTGTCGGCAATCTCGCGCATGCGCTTATAGTCCCACTCACGGCTGTATGCAGAGCCACCACCAATGATGAGCTTGGGCTTGTGCTCCAGTGCCAGCTGCTCCATCTCGTCATAATCCACGCGGCCAGTCTCCTGGTTCAGGTTGTAGCCCACAGGCTTATACAGAATGCCGCTGGTGTTGACGTGCGAACCGTGGCTCAGGTGGCCGCCGTGATCCAGGTTCAGACCCATGAAGGTGTCACCAGGTTTCAGCACAGCCAGCAGCACGGCTGCATTGGCTTGTGCACCAGAGTGGGGCTGTACGTTGGCGTACTCGGCATCGAAAAGCTTGCATACTCGCTCGATGGCAAGCCGCTCTACCTCGTCGACCACCTGGCAGCCGCCGTAATAGCGCTTGCCGGGATAGCCCTCGGCATACTTGTTGGTCAGATACGACCCCATGGCTTCCATCACCTGGTCGCTCACGAAGTTTTCACTGGCAATCAGCTCAATGCCTTTAAGCTGGCGCTGATGCTCTTTCTCGATCAACTCGAAGACGGTGTTGTCTCTTTTCATCTCGTTTTGTTTGTCGTTTTTATGATTGGGTTGTCTAACGGTTGCAAAGTTACAAAAGTTTTTTCAGATTAAGGCCATTAAACGGAAAAAAGTAATCGCGGCCGACTGTTATTGGCAATCTTCTACGAGTTTGCCTGCCGCTGACAATGCTTGCCAAAGGGAATAGCGGGCCTCGGGGTTCATGCTTTCCATGGCGTCATAGAGTTGCTGAATGCCGGTACGGAAGGTGTCGTGCTCGTATGGACACAGCTTCTTCTGTTTCTCGTAACCACTGAGCTCGGCATAACGCTTGATGTCGGCCTCTGCAATGAGGCAGAGGGGACGGATAATGCTGAGCGGCATCTTGCGCAGCTTGAGTCGTGCGGGCATGGTGCCGAAGCGTCCCTGAAAGGTAAGATTCATGAGTGCCGTCTTCAGCAGGTCGTCCTGATGATGGCCCAGGGCAATCTTGTTGCAGCCAAGCTGTTGGGCGAGGTTGAACATCTGTTTGCGGCGGTTCCAGGAACAGAGAAAGCAGGCTGGTTTCTCCTTGAGACCTGCGTCCGGGTTCGTTTCAAAGCTGGTGGTGACGATGTGCAGGGGAACGTTGAGTTCACCGCAGAAGCGCTCAAGGTAGTCGGTCGAGGTCTCGTAGCTGATGTTCTCCATCCGCACATGGATAGCCTCTACCTTGAAGCGGGGATGGTTGATGCGCGACCGCTTGGCCAATAGTTCCAAGAGGCAGAGTGAGTCCTTGCCGCCGGAAAGACCGACGAGCACGTGGTCGTCGTCTTCCAGCAGGCGATAGGTGGCGAATGCCTTTACAAAGCGTTCGTTGAGTCGGTGATAGAGGCGCTCCTGTTCCGTCTTCATTTCATGAATACCAGATAGACGGCACAAATGATGAGCACGAAGGCCAGGATGTGGTTCCAGTGCAGGTGGTCGCCTTGGAACATGATGTTGGCAATAATGGCGAAGACGGCCAGCGAGATGCACTCCTGCACCACCTTCAGCTGTACGAGCGAGAAGGGCCCGCCATTGCCGATGAAGCCCAGACGGTTGGCCGGCACCTGGCAGCAATACTCAAAGAAGGCGATGCACCAGGAGAAGACGATGACCCCAAAGAGGGGCCAGTTGCTGCTGGTGCCCGTCTCCTGGAGTTTCAAATGCCCATACCAAGCAAGCGTCATGAAGACGTTGCTTAGTATGAGCAGGATGATGGTATAGAGTCCGTTCATGATTTCTTCTTTGCGGGTAAACCGCAAAGCGCACTATTTATTTTGCAGGTATTCGTCCATGTGCTGGGCGGCACGGCGGCCATCGCCCATGGCCAGGATGACAGTGGCACCACCGCGCACGATGTCGCCACCGGCGAAGATCTCTGAGCGGCTCGACTGCATGCCCTCGCTCACGACGATGGTGTTCTTGCGGCCCAGCTCAAGCCCCTCAATGCTCTTGGGCACCAGCGGGTTGGGGCTGACGCCCACGGCCACGATGACCTGGTCGACGTCGAGCGTCACGGTCTTGCCTTCCACTGGCACGGGGCTGCGACGGCCACTGGCGTCAGGCTCGCCGAGTTCCATCACTTGCAGCACAGCCTGCTTCACAGCGCCCTGCTCGTCGCCGATGTACTCGATGGGGTTGTGCAGGGTGAGGAAGGTGATACCCTCTTCCTTGGCGTGCTTCACCTCTTCTAATCGGGCGGGCATCTCCACCTCTGAGCGGCGGTAGACCAGCGTGACATTGGCGCCGAGGCGCTTGGCCGTGCGACAGGAGTCCATGGCCGTGTTGCCACCGCCCACGACGAGCACGTTGGTGGCTGGGTTCAGTGGCGTGTCGGTGGCAGGATTGGCTGCGTCCATCAGGTTCACGCGTGTCAGGTACTCGTTCGACGACATGATGTTGATGAGGTTCTCGCCGGGAATGTTCATGAAGTTGGGCAGTCCGGCACCGCTTCCCACGAAGATGCCGCGGAAGCCTTGCTTCTCAAGCTGCTCCACGCTGATGGTCTTGCCCACGATGACGTCGGTCTGGAAGTGCACGCCCATCTTGGCGAGGTTCTGAATCTCTACGTCGACGATCTTGTTGGGCAGACGGAACTCAGGTATGCCGTACTTCAGCACACCGCCAATCTCGTGCAGTGCCTCGAACACATAGACGTCGTAGCCCTTCTTCACCATGTCGCCGGCAAACGACAGACCTGCAGGGCCACTGCCTACGACGGCTATCTTGATGCCGTTGGCGGGTGCAATCTCTGGCAGCGAGATGTTGCCGCTCTCGCGTTCATAGTCGGCGGCGAAGCGCTCCAGGTAGCCGATGGCCACGGCGGGTTCGTTCATCTTCAGGTGTATACACTTGCTCTCGCACTGCTTCTCCTGCGGACAGACGCGACCGCAGACGGCGGGCAGGGCAGAGGTGTTCTTCAGCACCTTGGCAGCAGCGAGGAACTGGCCACGCTCAATGTTCTTGACGAACGACGGGATGTTGATGTTCACCGGGCAGCCCTCTACGCAAGTAGGCTTGGCGCAGTCGAGACAACGCTTGGCCTCGGTCATGGCCTGCTCCTTGGTCAGTCCGATGTTCACCTCCTCGGTGCGGGTAGTGGCACGGTAGACGGGATCGAGTTCGGGCATGATGACGCGCTCTATCTGGGTGCGCTCCTTCGGTTTCATTGAAGCACGGAGCTGCTTGCGCCATTCTGCGTCGCGGTCGGTCAGCACCTCGATGGTGTCGTTTGTGGGGTCGTCGTCCATGACGACGTCGGTGTTGACCGAGGGAGAACCCTCGGTAACAGTGGCTGCAGCGAGGTGCTCCTCGTAGTGAGCCAGTTCCTCTTGTTCCTGGCGCTTGAAGGTGCCCATGCGCTTGAACATCTCGTCCCAGTCGACGAGGGCGCCATCGAATTCAGGGCCGTCGATGCAGACGAACTTCGTCTTGCCGCCGATGGTCAGTCGGCAGGCACCACACATGCCCGTGCCGTCGACCATGATGGTGTTCAGCGACACCTCGCAGGGAATGTTGTGCTTCTGCGCGGTGAGGTTCGAGAACTTCATCATGATGGGAGGACCGATGGCGAAGACCTTGTCGACGTGCTCCTGCTCGAAGAACTTCTCCATGCCGACGGTGACCACGCCCTTCTCGCCGTAAGAGCCATCGTCGGTCATGATGATGACCTCGTCGCTGCTCTCGCGTACCTTATCTTCTAATATGATGAGGTCCTTGCTTCGTCCGGCCATCACTGAGAGCACGCGGTTGCCTGCGGCCTTCAGTGCCTGGATGATGGGCAGCATGGGTGCCACGCCCAGTCCACCACCGGCGCATACCACCGTGCCGTACTTCTCAATGCGCGTGGGGTTGCCCAAGGGGCCCACCACGTCGGCCACGCTGTCGCCCTCGTTCAGGGCACAGAGTTTCTTCGACGAGAGTCCCACCATCTGCACCACCAGCGTGATGGTGCCGCGCTCCTTGTCGGCACCGGCGATGGTGAGCGGCATGCGCTCGCCCTTCTGGTCAACACGCACGATGACGAAGTTGCCTGCCTTGCGGCTCTGGGCAATCAGCGGTGCCTCGATTTCGAAGAGGAAGACCTTCTCCGAGAACTGTTCTTTCCTTACGATTTTATTCATAATCACTAAATTTGGTGTCAATTTGCCTGCAAAGGTACAAATAAGTGAGCAAAGTGCAAAGAGAAAACGCTTTTTTTTGGTGATGGCGATTTGGGTGATGCAACAAATTGTATACAGAAAATTATTGCATTTTAGGGTGTTAGGGTGTCAGAATGCCCGTAAACACAGGGCCTGCACCCTGTTTTTGAGGGTGACAAGGGTGACAGGAGGGTGACAGGAAGTAGTAGAGTAAGATAACGTAAAGATGGTCTTAACCTGTGCTAAGTTACCTACTTTCCGCCAAATTCTCTCGAGAATTTAAAGACAAGAAGGGTACTATTGTCCCAAAAGAGTGGTAGAAGGGCGGTGGTACGATGCGGATAATCATCTACATCATGTCAATAATGTGATTTGGGTGACGCATCGCCGATGTCTGGAAAAAAGCGAGCCGCATCTGTTGTGGCAGATGCGGCTCTGTGCTAAATTGAGTAAATGTGAATCTTCGATTAGAAGTTGTAGTACATACCAAACACCAAGCCAAGGCTGTTCAGGTTCAGACCAAAGGTCTTGTCTTTGATAGTCGTGGTGTTGTTGGGCTCATTCTTAGTCTGCCAGTATCCAAGGCCATTGCCCAGCTTAGCGACAAAGTTAATCTGGTCGGTCAGCTGATAAGAAATGCCAGGAACGATAGCGAAGCTGAAACCACTTTCTTTGACATCGGTAGAAGTGGTAACACCACCAACAGTTGTGTCAGTTGTGCTCTTGCCAGTAGAAACACCAATCTGTGCGTCAGCAAACAGACTCAGCTTGTCCCACTGCAGGAATGCGTAACGGAAGTAGGGCTTAATCTCGAAGTTATTACCCGTCACCTCAGTGTTGGCGCCAGTCTCACGGTTAGTATGACCATAGGTAAGAGCAACACCTACTGCCATCTTGTCATCGAGCTTGATACCGAACTCAGGACCAAAAGTAAATGCAGACCTCTTCAGATCGTTAGAAACAGTTGCACCAGCAGCAGAAACCTCAGTGGTGTTAGTAGTGGAAGTGAATCCCAACTGACCACCCACATAGAAATCCTGTGCGTTCACGCTTACAGCTGCGATAGCAGCCACAACAGTCATCAAAAACTTTTTCATTTTCTTTACTTTTAATTAGTTTTACTTTCCCCAACTGTGAAGGAAGGGGTTATCCTTTAGATTTCGGGTGCAAAGTTACAGCTTTTCTTGGAATCTGCAAGTTTTTTCGTGAAATATTTTGATAAAAAGCAGCAATAAACTGATATATATCTATAAAAAAGGCGAAAAACAGAGATATTATTAGGCCATTTGCGAGTTTTTTACTACCTTTGGCAGTCGGAAAGCAAACGACTATTATAAATATAATAAGGTGTATATATGAGAAAAACTATTTGTCTTGTCAGCCTGTGCCTTGCCCTGGCAGCCACGGCGCAAACCAAAGATGGCGGCATCACGCAGTCGATGCTCCGCGACATTCAGAAAGAACAGAAGCTGACCCCAGCCGACCGTGCCCTACAGAACGCCATCGGCTCAAACTCCATCGACGACCTCACGAAGAGCCGCCAGAATGCCGGCCAGCTGGACACCTACTTCAGCGTTGAGACCAAGCGGCAAACCATTACCGACCAGAAGCAGTCGGGCCGCTGCTGGATGTTCAGCGGGCTGAATGTGCTGCGTGCCGACTTTGCGCGTCGCACTGACTCGCTGACGGTAGACCTGTCGCAGGCTTATCTCTTCTTCTGGGACCAGCTGGAGAAGGCCAATCTGATGTTGCAGGGTGTCATTGACCATGCGCAGAAGCCTATGGACGATGTCCGTGTGCAGTTCTTCTTCCAGCATCCCATTGGCGACGGCGGCACCTTCTGCGGTGTGGCCGACCTTGCCGACAAGTATGGGCTGGTGCCTGCCGAGGTGATGCCCGAGTCGTTCTCGAGCGACAACACCACTCGGGCCAGGGCGCTCATCTCGTCGAAGCTGCGCGAATATGGGTTGCAGCTGCGCGAGATGGTGCAGAAGGGAAAGAAGCAGGCCGCACTGGAGAAAGCCAAGACGCGCATGCTGGGTCAGATATACCGCATGTTGCAGTACACCATTGGCGAACCGCCACAGAAGTTCACCTTTGCCTTCCGTGGTAAGGATGGCCGCCAGATAGGCGAGGCAAAGGAATACACGCCGCAGTCGTTCTTCAAGGAAGTGGTGGGCGACAAGCTCAACGGCACGTTTATCATGGTGATGAACGACCCGCGACGCGAGTACTTCAAGACCTACGAGGTGGAGTACGACCGCCACACCTACGACGGCCACAACTGGAAATACCTGAACCTGCCTATGGACGAGATAGAGAAGCTGGCCATCCAGGCGCTGAAGGACGGCAGCAAGATGTATTCGAGCTACGACGTGGGCAAGATGCTCGACCGCAAGCGTGGCTATGCCGACACCGAGAACTACGACTATGGTTCGCTCTTCGGCACTTCGTTTGGCATGAACAAGGCTCAGCGCATAATGACCTTCGACAGCGGTTCGACACATGCCATGACGCTGACTGCCGTCGACCTCGATGCGAAGGGCAAGGCCAAGAAGTGGAAGGTGGAGAACTCGTGGGGTGCCGACTGGGGCCAGAAGGGCTGCCTGATCATGAGCGACCGCTGGTTCCGCGAGTATATGTTCCGTCTGGTGGTACCCAAGAAGTATGCTTCGGAGAAGATTCTGAACGCCTTCAACCAGACGCCCACTATGGTGATGCCCGAAGACCCGCTCTTCCTGCCCGACGAATAGGCCGAAGGCTTAAGTCTTCGGGCAGCCATCAGCGGTTGGCCATGAAGGCTTCAAGCTCCTCAGGATGATAGGGTATGCGCTTGGTGCCGAGGAAGCGGCAACCGTCGTCGGTTATCAGCAGGTCGTCCTCTATGCGTATGCCACCAAAGTCCTTGTATGTCTCGATGTTGTCGAAACACAGGAACTCCTCGCAGTGGCCTTCCTTGCGCCACAGGTCGATGAGGTGGGGAATGAAGTATATGCCTGGCTCGTCGGTCACCACGAAGCCTGGTTGCAGGCGTCGTCCCATGCGCAGGCAGTTGGTGCCAAACTGCTCGAGGTTGGGGCGTGTCTCGTCGTCGAATCCCACATATATCTGTCCAAGCCCCTCCATGTCGTGCACGTCCATGCCCATCATGTGGCCCAGTCCGTGGGGCAGGAACATGGCATGGGCACCAGCACGCACGGCCTCGTCGGTGTCGCCGCGCATGAGTCCCAGCTCCTTCAGGCGGTCGGTCATCAGTCGGCAGACGGCGAAGTGTACGTCGGCATACTTCACACCAGGCTTGGCCACCTCCAGCACATAGTCGTGGCAAGCCTCTACAATGCTGTATATCTCGCGTTGACGCTGTGTGAACTTGCCACTGACGGGCATGGTGCGGGTGTTGTCGGAGCAATAGTCGTCAAGCTCGCATCCGGCATCGCACAGTGCCAGCCTGCCAGCTTCGAGCAGCGCGTCAGACGGATTGCCGTGCATAATCTCGCCGTGCTGCGAGAAGATGGTGGCAAAGCTGACACCCTGTGCCCTTGAGCGGGCAATGCCGTCAACCTGTCCGCCAACGAATCGCTCGGTGACACCTGGCCTGATGAGCCGCTGTGCCGTGGTGTGCATCTCGTAGCCCACGTCGCAGGCCCGTTCTATGGCCTCTATCTCCTGCTGCTCCTTGGTTGAACGCATGTCGACCACGGCCTTGATAAGCGACAGCGAGGCAGCTTGCTTCTGCTGACTGGGGTGAATGCCCAGCAGGTCGTGCAGCATGATCTTCGTGTCGAAGCGATAGGGGGGCAGGAAATGGATGGCTCTGCTATTTGCTGATTCCCGGTTTACGAGCTGTGCCAGGGCCGACATGGGAGCCGTCTTGCTGACACCCACCTCGGCAGCAAGGTCGGCCACAGAGGGCACAAAGCCCATCCAGACAATGTCCTCGATGTCGATGTCGTCGCCAAACAGGTAGTCCTCGTCGTTGTCTACGTCGATGACGCCGAAGAGACCTTCGCGGTGCTGTCCGAAGTAGTAGAGGAAGGTGGAGTCTTGCCGCATGGGGGCATAGCTGTTGGCTGGGTAGTTGGCCGGCGACTCATTGTTGCCGGGCAGCAAGATGAGTCCGCTGCCCACACGCTGTTTCAGCGCAGCTCGGCGCCGTAGGTAAGTTTCTTTGCTAAACATGGTTTGTTTCTTTTATAATGTTAATTTCCTGCAAAATTACACATTATTTGCCGAAATCGCTTACCTTTGCATATTAAATAATGATAAAATCGCCCATGAAGTTAAGTCGCAACACAGGATTGGTGCTCGAAGGCGGTGGCATGCGCTGCGCCTTCACTTGCGGTGTGCTCGATGCGATGATGAAGCACTTCATCCGCCAGGGGTCCATCTTCGACCCTCAGCTGCTCTACGACCGTTTCCCCAACGAGCGGTGCCATTCGACTACGACGCCTTCTTCGCAAGTGGCGTAGAATATGAGGTGGTCGCCACCAACTGCCTTACAGGCCGCGCTGAATATCTGAGCGAGCACAGCGGCAATGGCTTGCGGCTGAACACGCTCTGTCGCGCTTCGAGCAACCTGCCCTACGTCAGCCCCATCATCGACGTCGACGGCGTGCCCATGCTCGATGGTGGCATTGTGGACAGCATACCCGTGCAACACAGCATCGAGCGGGGTCATGCACTGAACGTCTGTGTGCTGACCCGCAATCGTGGCTACCGCTCTGCCGAGCCTGACATCAAGGTGCCACGCCTGTTCTACAAGCAGTATCCGCGTCTGCGGGTGGCGCTCAGCCATCGTGTTGAGGCTTACAACCAGCAGCTCGACATGATAGAGCGCATGGAAGACTGGGGCGAGGTGCTGGTCATTAGACCACAGCAGCCATTGCAGGTAGACCGCATCTGCCGCGACGTGCAGAAGCTGGAACAGCTCTACGAAGAAGGTTTCAACGAGGGAGAGAAGTTCTGCGTCGAGTGGGGAAGTGGAACTGCTGGTTAAAAAGCATTAATTCCACGGCGGTTATTCAAGTTTTATTGATTAATTGTCGTACCTTTGTAAATTCAAACAGCAATTCGATGACAATGAAACATACATATCTTTTGCTTGCGCTGGCACTCTGTCTGCTGCCCGCCACCACACAGGCACAGAAACGAAAGAGCCAGCCAAAGAAAGGGGTGGTGAAGAAGACACCGGAACGGCCACTCCTGAACCCTGTGTTTGCCGAGATGCTGCCCGCCACGCAGCAGGTGGTGTTCGTAGACAGCGTGGTGGTGGATAGTGCCACCTTCCTGCGTGCCATTGCCACCAATCCGGAGGAAGGCAGCGTGCGCTCCTACAACGACTTCTTCGGCACCGGACAGCAACCCAAGGGCTATGTCTACATCAACGAGCTGGGCAACAAGTGCTACTATTCCATGGCCGATGCCAGTGGGCATACCATGCTATATACCAGCGACTTGCTTGGCAACGAATGGAGCGAACCTGAGAGGCTGCAAGGGCTTGAGGGTGAAGGTCTGTTCAACTATAACTATCCCTTCCTCATGCCCGACGGACAGACGCTCTACTTTGCCGCTTGCGGTGGCGAAGGGGTGGGCAGCTACGACATCTATCGCACGCGCTTCGACGCCGAGAGTGGTCGCTATCTGAAGCCGGAGAACATCGGTCTGCCCTTCAACTCGGAAGCCCAAGACTATATGTTTGTGGTGAGCGAGCAAGACTCCATAGGCTTCTTCGCCACCAATCGCCGTCAGCCTGCTGGCAAGGTGTGCATCTACAGCTTTGTCACGACCGACTCGCGATGCATCTACAACGCCGAGACCATCGGTGAGAGCCGTTTGCTGAGCCTGGCCCGTTTAGACCGCATTGCCGACACATGGAGCAATGGCGCCGAGCCGAAGGGAGCCAGGGCACGTCTGGCACAGTTGCGCTCGAGGCAGGGTAGGGGAGCTGTTGCCGCGGCGCAGCAGGAGTTTGTCTTTGTCGTCGACGACCAGCGCACCTATACCCGTCTGGCCGACTTCCGCAATGCCGACAACGCCGACCGCATGCGCGAACTGCTCAGCATGCAGCAGCAAGCCAAGGTGCTGCAGACCGCTCTCGACAAGGCCAGGGCTTACTTTGCCAATGCGTCTGCAGCCGAGCGGGCTGACCTCAGGAGCGAGATTCTGCAAAGCGAACAGCAGCTGGAGGCACTGCAGATGCAGATGCAGCAGACAGAGAAAGAGATAAGGAACCACGAAATCAATAACTAAAAAATCCTATTGGCTATGAAAGAAAAGAAAGTATTTGCCCCGTCGGAGCTTATTATCAACGAGGATGGAAGTTGTTTCCACCTGCATCTGAAGCCTGAGCAGCTGGCCGACCGCGTTATCCTTGTCGGCGATCCGGCTCGCGTAGACACCGTCGCGGCCCATTTCGATACGAAGGAATGCGAGGTGCAGAGCCGCGAGTTCCACACCATTACCGGCACCTACAAGGGCAAGCGCATCACCTGCCAGAGCCATGGCATAGGCTGCGACAACATAGACATCGTAATGACCGAGCTGGACACGCTGGCCAACATCGACTATCAGACACGTCAGGAGAACGATGAGCACCGCACGCTGACCTGTGTGCGCATTGGCACCTGTGGAGGATTGCAACCCTATACACCCACGGGCACGTTCATTGCTTCGGTCAAGAGCATTGGCTTCGACGGACTGCTGAACTATTACGGCAGGCGCAACGAGGTCTGCGACCTGCAACTGGAAGAAGCCTTCAAAGAGCACATGCAGTGGGGCCCCATCAAGGGTGCACCCTACGTGAGCGTGGCCGACAAGGAACTCATCGACCAGATTGCGCAAGACGATATGGTGCGTGGCTATACCATCTCCTGTGGAGGCTTCTATGGTCCTCAAGGACGCGAGATACGCATCCCCCTGGCCGACCCTCGGCAGAACGAGAAGGTGGAATCGTTCAAATATGACGGCATGAAGGTGTGCAACTTCGAGATGGAGTCGTCGGCACTCGCTGGCTTGGCCTCACTGCTGGGCCATCGCGCCATGACCTGCTGCATGGTCATAGCCAATCGCTATGCCCAGGAGATGAACACGGGCTATAAGAACACCATCGACACGCTCATCCAGAAAGTGCTCGACCGTATCTAAACTCAGGACCTCACAAGCTTACAGCGCCCAGAAACTCACTATGACCTCCTTCGAAAGCGACTACAACAACGGGGCACACCCCAGTGTGCTGCGCCATCTTTTAGAGACCAACGAGAAGCAGAGCCGGTCGTATGGCTTCGACGAGTGGAGCGAGCAGGCCCGCCATAAAATCCAGACTGCCAGCCAGTGCCCCGAGGCCGACGTCTTCTTCCTCGTAGGCGGCACGCAGGCCAACGCCACCATCATCGACGCGCTGCTGCCGTCCTATGGTGCCGTCATTGCTGTCGAGACAGCACACATCAACGTGCATGAGTCGGGAGCCGTCGAGGCCAGCGGCCATAAGGTCATCGCTTTGCCTTCGCATGAAGGGAGAATGCTGCCCGAGGAATTGCAGCAATACCTTGAACGCTTCTTTGCCGACCCCACCTGGGAGCACATGGCCGTGCCTGGCATGGTCTACATCACCTTTCCCACCGAGCTGGGCACGCTCTATCGGGCTTCCCACATAGAGCAGATACATGCCCTTTGCCAGCAATACCACATGCCGCTCTTCGTCGATGGGGCACGGCTGGGCTATGGGCTGGCAGCCGAGGGTTGCGACTTCGACCTGCCTTGGCTGGCCCGTCACTGCGAGGCCTTCTACATCGGTGGCACCAAGGTCGGGGCACTCTGTGGCGAGGCCGTCGTCTTTCCCAAAGGGGCCCCGTGCGGCCTTTTCACCATCGTGAAGCGCCATGGTGCCCTGCTGGCAAAGAGCCGTCTGGCTGGCGTGCAGTTCGACGCACTCTTCACCAACGGGCTCTACTTCGAAATTTCTAAGCATGCCATTGCCAAGGCCATGCAGCTCAGGGAGCTATTCATCGAGGCAGGCCTCGAACAGAAAGACTCGCCTACCAACCAGCAATTCGTCGTACTGAGCACGTCGCAGATGGAACAGCTGAGAAAGACGATCGCCTTCGAGACATGGGAGCCCGTCGACGACACTCATACCCTTTGCCGCTTCGTCACCAGTTGGGCCACGACCGATGCCGACCTGCAGCAACTGGCCGATGCTCTCTCAGAGCTATGAACAATGAATTGTTAATTATGAATTGTTAATTGTGAATTGTGAATTGACTTCAACCATCTGCGCCCTTGCCACTGCCCCGGGTGGTGCTCTCGCCGTCATCCGCGTCAGTGGTCCCGCTGCCTTCACAGCCGTCAGCGCCATCTGTTCCGTACGCTGCGAATCGGTCGCCGCCAACACCGTCCACTACACCCACATCAAAGAAGGCTCAACCGTCATCGACGAGGCGATGGTCGCCGTCTTCCGCTCCCCTCACAGCTATACAGGTGAGGACAGCGTCGAAATATCCTGCCACGGCAGCCGTTATATCGCGAACAAAATCCTTGAACTCCTTGTTGAGAATGGTTGCCGTATGGCCGCCCCAGGCGAATTCACGCAGCGGGCCTATCTGAACGGCAAGATGGACCTCTCGCAGGCCGAGGCTGTGGCCGACCTCATCGCCTCCACCAACGAGGCCACCCACCATCTGGCCATGAGCCAGCTGCGCGGAGGCATCTCGACCGAGCTATCCCGCCTGCGCGACCACCTGCTCAAGCTCACTTCACTGCTCGAGCTCGAGCTCGACTTCTCCGATCACGAAGACCTAGAATTTGCCGACCGCACAGAACTCTTACAGCTTGCCCAGACCATTGAAGCCCACATCGCCCATCTCGCCCATACCTTCGAGACTGGCAACGCCCTCAAGCAGGGCATCCCCGTCGCCATCGTCGGAGCCCCAAACGTGGGCAAGTCCACGCTGCTCAATGCCCTGCTGGGCGAAGAACGCGCCATCGTCTCCGACATTCAGGGCACCACCCGCGATGCCATCGAAGACACCATCAACCTTGGCGGCATACAGTTTCGCTTCATCGACACCGCAGGCATCCGCCACACCAGCGACACCATCGAACAGATGGGCATCGAGCGCACTTATCAAGCCATCGATAAAGCCCGTATCGTCCTCTGGCTGATCGACAAAACACCAACCCCTGAAGAACAGCAAGAAATGGCTGACCTCACCAGCGACAAGACCCTCATCATTGTCAGCAACAAATCAGACCAAAGGGTCGCGGTAGCAAATTCTTGCGTCCCTTCGGTAGCAAGCGACCAGAGGTCGAGCGCTT